>Ga0207878_100033_pt1 | contig 243677 bp, 226 predicted proteins | sample LinPmetageLP41_FD_184053 | JGI IMG/M metagenome (GOLD analysis project Ga0207878, IMG submission 184053) | Marine viral communities from the Pacific Ocean - LP-41 (SPAdes) | ecosystem: Environmental > Aquatic > Marine > Oceanic | place: Pacific Ocean | collected 2010-08-27
CGCCGCTTGTCACCCGAGAGCAAGCTCTCTGTGCTACCGCTCGACTTGCATGTGTTAAGCCTGCCGCCAGCGTTCAATCTGAGCCATGATCAAACTCTTCAGTTTAAAGTGTTTCGATTGGAGGAATATCCAATCTTAAATCTTGCTCAAGAATAAAACTGTCTTTGCTTCATAAATGAATTATCGACGAGTTCTTACTTGATGATCTTCTGTCTCCAGAACATCTCAGTAAGCACCCACACATAATTGTCTAAATACTTTGTTAAAGAACGACGCTTCGTTTCTATCGAAGCGGGCTGCGCATTTTAAAGAAGTTCTTTTCAATGTCAACCGTTTTTCTTTCTGACCGTCAGACGTTGTCTTCTTGTTCAGAGCGGGGCGCATTATATGTTGCTAGAACTCAATGTCAACCCTTTGTTTTTCTTAAGTTTTCAAGGGTTTCAACACCGCTTGTCCGTCTCAAGAGGTGCGCATTATAGAGACTTCAAATGCGCCGTCAACAACTGTTTTTAATTATTTTGAAATTTCAAACAGGTGATACTTTTTCTTACCCAAACGCACAATAAAGAATCGACCATACAAGGCTTTTTCCGGAGTAAAAATGTCTGCGCATTTCATATTGTCATCAGCACCTTGAGCTTCACCGTTAACGAGAACGGCATTACGGCCAAGAGCGTCTTTTACTTCTCGACCAGCTTTCACCATACCGCAATCAGTTAATAGCGTTGTCATCGGGATTGCATCCAGCCCTTCTAAGACCAGATCACCAGAAGGCAAGCCATCTAATTTAATTTGCTCAAGTTCAACTTCACTAAGCTGAGTAACATCGCCTGAGAATAAAGCTTCAGTTATACGCTTCGCGGAGTTCAATGCATCATCACCATGAACCAAGCGAGTGACCTCATCAGCCAATATTGGCTGAGCAGTCTTACGTCCTTGGATTTCGGCATCGGCCGCTTCAATGGCTTCAATATCAGCAATCGGCAAAAAGGTGAAGTAACGCAAAAACTTATAAGTATCAGCATCAGCGGTATTAAGCCAAAACTGATAGAAGGCATAGGGCGATGTTTTCTTCGCATCAAGCCAGATAGTACCGCTTTCCGTTTTACCAAACTTCGTTCCGTCAGATTTAGTCACTAAAGGCAGTGTGATACCAAACGTTTGCTTGCTGTACATGCGGCGAGCTAGATCAACACCACCAACAATATTGCCCCACTGATCAGAGCCACCAATCTGAATAGTACAGTCGCGGCGCTCGGCCAGTTCGGCGAAATCGTATGACTGCAACAACATATAGGTGAATTCGGTAAAGGAGATGCCGGCACCTTCGCGATCAATACGCTGCTTCACCGATTCTTTTTGAATCATGTTATTAACAGAGAAGTGCTTGCCAACATCTCGCAAGAAGTCGAGCACACTCATTTGCCCAACCCAGTCTAGGTTATTAACGACATCCGCACCCGAGGCGCTATCGTTGAAATCGATAAACCGACTCACTTGTGCTTTTAACTTATCGACCCAATTAGCAACGATGTCCGGCGTGTTCAACTTACGCTCTTGAGCTTTAAAGCTTGGATCGCCGATCAAGCCCGTAGCACCACCGACTAGAGCGATAGGCTTATGGCCAGCTCGCTGAAAACGCTTCAGAGCTAATAAAGGTACTAGACTACCAATGTGTAAACTGTCAGCCGTAGGATCAAAGCCGCAATAGAGTGTGCGACAACCAGAATCAAGATGGTTTATTAGTTCCTCGTCCGCTGTCGCCTGATTTAGGAGACCACGGGCTTTGAGATCGGCAATTAATGTTGCGGTCATGGGGAGATTCTCATCGCTTTCGGTTGTCAGAGGGTGCTGAACATACCTGATCACAATTCAAAATCAAGTTCACCGAGTAAATTGCCGACGGATTGTTTACACTTGCCGGCTATATAGAAGAGAAGCTGAATAAGGACACCTGTTTCATCATGGCGTTGCCAGGCCCACTACAGTATTTTCCAGCCAGACATATTTTCGCTGCGGCGCTGGTTGTGTTTTTAGTAATCGTCGTCGCCGCATGGCCGACTCCCGAATCCAACATAACTCAGCAAAACTATGTTATAGAGTTGCCCGAGCCAAGTGAGGAGGCGATGCCGGATACTCCGCAACTGGACTGGGAGGAAGACAAAGTTAAATCCGGTGATAGTTTATCGGTGGTTTTTGGGCGGCATAATTTAAGTGCGGTTGATGTCATTGATATTGCAGCGGCAGTCCCGCGCGAAGTCATTACTTTACGTCCAGGGCAGAGCCTTCGTTGGGTCCGTACTGCCGATAACCACATTACTCACCTAGAAATAGATATTAGCCCTCTTGCCAAACATAGCATTACTCGCGATGCAGAAGGCAAATTGCAATATGAGCTGCTGCAACGCGATGCTGACTTTATTCCGCGCTTTGCTCACGCCGTTATCGACAACTCGCTCTTCCTTGATGGAGGACGCGCAGGCATACCTGATCAAGTTTTATATCAATTAGCGAACATCTTCGGCTGGGATATCGACTTTGCTTTAGATATCCGCAAAGGCGATACCATCAGTTTAGTCTATGAAGAGGTACAACTCGACGGCAACAAGATTAACGATGGCGATATTTTAATCGCTCGCTTCGTCAATCAAGGTCGTGAACTTACGGCTGTTAGGTATAAAGATGACGCCGGCAATACTAACTACTACACACCGGAAGGACTGAGCATGCGTAAAGCCTTTTTACGCAACCCAATTGATTTCGCTCGCATCAGCTCACGCTTTAACCTTAATCGCAAACACCCAGTGCTAAACACCATTCGCGCTCATAAAGGTACTGATTACGCAGCACCAACAGGTACTCCTATCAAAGCTGCAGGTGACGGTAAGGTTATTCACGCTGGACGTAAAGGTGGGTACGGTAACGTTGTGATCATTCAACATGGTCAGCGCTATAAGACCATTTACGCGCATTTGAGCAAATTTGGTCGCAATGTAAGAGTAGGTCGCTATGTGAAACAAGGCCAAATTATTGGCTATGTGGGTATGACAGGGTTAGCTACAGGTCCTCATCTCCACTATGAATTTTTAGTTGATGGTGTTCATCGGGATTCTTTGCGTGTTCAGCTGCCAAAAGCCGACTCTATTGCCAGCAAAGATAAACCCGCCTTTTTAGAGCGATCAAAAACGCTCATGGGTTGGCTGGATAATTTTCAAAGTAGCGATAAGAGCGGGTCATTTTAATGGCTTTGTGTATTGGCTTGATGTCAGGAACAAGTGCCGACGGCATGGATGCCTGCTTGGTAGACATTAGCAATGATAGCATCAAGCTTGTTGATGCTATCTGTCTGAACTATCCCCACGACGTTACGCGTCGTTTGCGCGATATCGCATTGTCAGAGCATCTATTAATTAACGACATCGCAACGCTTGATCAACAACTAGCCAGCTATGCCGTCAGTGCCGTACAGGCATTGTTGAAAAAAGCCAATATTAAGGCTGAAGATGTCATGGTTATCGGTAGTCACGGTCACACATTGCGCCATCAAGCTCAGCCAAATGGATTTAGCTGGCAACTAGGAAACCCCTCTTATATTGCCGAGCATTGTCGAATTGATTGTGTTGCCGATTTTCGCCGTCGAGATATCGCCGCGGGCGGGCAAGGCGCTCCTCTCGTTCCAGCCTTTCATCAATTCGCATTAAAGCAGCTAGCGCCATGTGCCGTGGTTAATATCGGTGGTATTGCCAATATCACGGTTGTCGATGATGTTCTCATTGGTTTCGACACTGGCCCAGGGAATGCGCTTATGGATGAATGGTGCCTCCAGAACTGGAACACTGTCTGTGATCAAGGTGGAAATAAAGCCGCTAGCGGCCAAGTTATTGAAGACCTGTTAGATCGGTGGTTAGCACACCCTTACTTCTCAGCTCCCGCCCCTAAAAGCACCGGCCGAGAGCTGTTTAATTTAACGTCGCTCGGCGAGCTCAATCATTATTGCGCTGAAGACATTGCCGCCACACTAACCGAGTTCACTGCTCGCTCCATTGCTTTGGCAGTCACTCATTTTGCGCAAAACTGCCGCCACGTAATGATTTGCGGTGGTGGTGTTCACAATGCCAACTTGATGCATCGCCTCTCACTCGCACTGCCAACACACAAAATAGAAAGCACAAGCGAAGTAGGCATTGATCCTGACTGGATGGAAGCCATGGCATTTGCATGGCTAGGCTGGCGCACGATAAATGGTCTGCCGGGAAATATTCCGAGTGTTACCGGTGCCGCTGGTGAGCGAATTTTAGGTGGGATCTACAAGGCCTAGAACAGGCTTTTAGAACAATGCATAACCTTCTTTTTGCAGTCGTTCGACTTCAAACTCACCCGACACTACGCTGTCAATGAACGGCGGAAGGTCGGTCATTTCGATACCGCGGTCTCCAAGCCAACGAGAACAAACTTTGATATCGATGATATTGAAGGCTTCTAATCGTGCAGCCAAATCTACCAAGGGTTTGTTATCCCGATAGTTCTCTCGCTTAAATAACTCTATTTCTTCACCGGTTAAAACCAGTGGGATAGGCTCTTGTGTGCTGTACTCCAGTTGACCGCTGGCAATTTTTTCGGCGTGTTGTAATAAGTCGAACAGTTCTTCCGCATTGTGACGCTGGATATAAGCTTGATAGCGCGTCGCAACTGGCGCAACAGAAACCGCAGGTTCAATAGCCGGGGGCTGCGTTGCTTCTGCGTCAACGGCTGGAGTAAGGTCATCTGCAATTGAATACGAAGCAAGCAGCAAACCTATGGCCATAAAGGGATAACGCATACTTACTCCGTTCACTTAATTTTACTCAAACCGAAAATGATGACCCGCAACCACAAGTTGAGGTAGCGCTTGGATTTTCGACGCTGAAACGCGAGCCCTCTAAGCCCTCTTTGTAGTCTAGAACCGAGCCAACCAAGTACCCATAACTAAGGGAGTCAATGAGTACACGAACCCCCGATTTCTCAATCAAGGTATCGTCTTCAGCTCGATCATCATCGAAGGTAAATCCGTATTGAAAGCCAGAACAGCCGCCACCAGTAACGAATACTCGTAAACACAATTCCTCATCCGCCTCTTCTGCTAACAGATCACGAATTTTATCTTCGGCTGTTACAGTTAATTCGAATGGAATGGCTTGCTGTACGCTGTTCATGAGTCTCTCAACCGTAGGATGAAGAATGATTATCGGCTTTTCCGACTAAACTAGTCAACTTTAGCATCGTTGTCGGGCGCTGTCTTGTGAGCGGACTGCGACTTAGTTGACGTAGATGCTTTGTCTTGAGAATGATGCAGTTGCCCATTTACTTGAGCTCCTAAGACCATTTCCATTGCTTGATAATACACATCACCTTTTACCCGAGCTTTTTTCGCCAGCTCGATATACTCCGAGGCATGAACATCACCGATCACTTCGCCATTGATAATAATATTTGGCGCTGTAATCTGGCCTTCAACCCGCCCCTTCTCACTCACTCGCACGGTAGCACCCGAGCCAGCTTCAGCAATTAAGTTACCTTTTACCAAGCCATCGATGTGTAATCCGCCGGTTAATATCACGTCACCATGAATCTCTGTCTTTGCTGAGATTAATGTGTCGTAGCGAACATCGCTCTTGTCTTTACTGCTGAACATGGGTTTCTCCTTGCATGAACCACTGCTGCGTTTCTTCAACGCGTTGAGGCTTATTACCACTGGATTGCAGAACTACTTGCATCTGCTCAGGCACAAAGCCATCGGGGAGCGTGAGTTCACCTTTTACTTCTTGGAAATAACGGAAACGGAACTTAATGCCGAGACCATCAATGGTGCTATCGACATCGCGCAACGGTAGTACTGTTGTTTTGCCATCTATTTGGCCAACAATATTGATTGCTGCCTGCCCTTCGATGTGAGCACTGTTGTCGACTACTTGCGTTAGCATAATGGCATAACGAAAACGCTGCGGTGATTCAGCGGCCTGAATATCAATTTTGCTAACGCGTAAACCACGATCAGTAGAACCCGGAGCCATAATACCTTTATAGAAACCAACCTCTTGTTCTAACCGAGCAACATCAGCATTGAGTTCGCGAACCGTTTGGCGAAAACTTTCAGCCGCTTTACGATCAACTTCACCACCCTTCTCTAGGACGCTAACGCGCTGACTAAGATTAAGAATGGTTTCTTCAGCCTGACTAAGATTGTGTTCTAGAAATTGCTTTTGCACCGATAGTTGTTGAATCTGAGAGCGGCTATCGTAATAGCCGCCCAGATATCCACCAGCACTAACAATTGCAATAAGAATTATTAAATACAGAATGCTGCGCAATCTGTGTCCACGTCGTCGATGATCTATGACTAGATTATCCTGACGGCTGCCCTTTACTACGGACATACTTCTGCTCCTCGGGGTTCAGATCATCGGGAGGATCAGGGCATTAATGCGACCTGACGTAGGCCTGCATCTTCATCCAACCCGAACATAATATTCATGTTTTGTACGGCTTGACCGGAAGCGCCTTTCACTAAATTATCGATTACCGACAGAATAATCAGCTGGCCGGTATCTTTATGATAATGAATCGCTAAACGACAGGTATTGCTACCCTTCACGCTGCGCGTTGCTGGGTGGCTACCGGCGGGCATGACGTCGACAAACGGTTCATCGGCATAACGAGCTTCGAACAGCGCTTGTAGATCCACGTCCAAATTTGGAATCCGCGCATACAGTGTAGAATGAATTCCACGAATCATAGGTGTTAGATGTGGCACAAAGGTCAATTCAATGGCTTTACCACCCGCTGCACGCGACAACCCCTGCCGGATTTCAGGCAAGTGGCGGTGTCCAGCAACAGCGTATGCGTTCATCGATTCGCTGCTCTCACACAATAAGGTGCCAACACTCGCACCACGCCCAGCTCCGCTCACCGCAGACTTACAATCGGCGATCAACATTTGGGGCTCTAACAGGCCTTTTTCCAGTAGTGGTATAAAGCCTAATTGCACCGATGTTGGATAACATCCCGGTACCGCAATTAAACGCGCCGTTTTAATTTGCTCACGATTCACTTCTGGCAGGCCATAAACCGCTTCTGGTAATAATTCACGCGCACCATGCGGCTGCTTGTACCATTTTTCCCATTCATCAGCGTCGGCAATACGGAAGTCAGCCGATAGGTCGATCACACGCGCACCGGCATTTAATACTTCTTCGGCTAAAGCATGAGCAACACCATGCGGAGTGGCGAAAAATACAACATCGCAATCGCCAAGTGTTTTCGCATCCGGCACGCTAAATTTAAGATCGGTATGACCGCGCAAGTTCGGAAACATTTCATCAACGCGTAAGCCATCTTCGCTACGAGAGGTAATCACCTCTAACGACACATCCGGATGGTTTACGAGAATTCTCAGCAACTCGACTCCGGTGTAACCGGTTCCGCCGACGATTCCGACTTTGATCACAAGATCACCTCACACGTTGATATTGGCTACAAATGCAGCAGTATTTTTGAAAGGTGCTTATAATAGCGGTTCTTATCCTCAGTTCACACCTCCACCAGCATAAGGACTCGCGTGAACCGACTACGGCAATATTGGCTGAACCTCATTTCCCTCTCCGATAACCAGATTGGTTTAGCAGGGCTAGCGCTGCTATCTGGGCTATTGAGCGGCGCCGTTATTACTTTGTTTCGCCTAGCGATCGAACTACCGTTAGTGTCATGGTTGCCTATGACATCGCCGGAGGCTTACGAAACTTTACCCGTCAATTGGCGTATCGCTCTGCTACTTGGCGGTGGCGTACTACTGATCGCTCTTTTCTATTGTGTCAAACCGACCAAGCGCGGTGTTGGTGTCACACATGTTTTACAACGTATGGAACGCCATCAAGGCTATTTGCCCAGAAGCAATTTAATTCTGCAATGGGTGGCCGCCGTTATTGCCATTGTTAGCGGCCATAGTGTTGGCCGTGAAGGTCCTGCCATTCACATGGGCGCAGGTACGGCGAGTTTAATTGGTCAGAGAGCGGGATTAGCTCACCACAGGTTACGTATTTTAGCTGGATGCGGTGTCGCCAGTGCCATTTCAGCTTCGTTTAATACGCCGATGGCCGGCGTAATTTTCGCCATGGAAGTGGTGTTATTGGAATACAGTATTCGCGGATTTATTCCGATAATCTTGGCTTCAGTTACTGGAGCTATCGTTAGTCGCGCGGTGTTCGGTCACGAAACCGCCTTCAACGTGCCAGCACTGAATTTTCATTCACTGTGGGAAATTCCCTACATTTTATTACTGGGCCTAGCCGCCGGCTTAGTTTCTACCGTCTTTATTTATGGCGTGAAGATTTTCCAAAAGCTTATTAACTTACCCTTATGGATGCGCTGGGGCAGCCTTACCCTTGCGACGGCTGCTATTAGCATCTATTTACCCGAAGTTTTAGGCATCGGTTATGACACTGTCAACGCGACCTTAGCTGGCGAGGTCGTAATCTCCACCGTACTGCTTTTATTAGCCGCAAAGTTACTGCTAGCCGCATGGGCTGCTGGTGTGGCATTTCCCGCAGGGATTATTGGTCCGACGTTATTTATCGGCGCAGCACTTGGCGGTTTAATGGGGCAATTATCAGCGTGGTGGTTCCCTGAATATCCAATTTCTGTGGGTTTCTATGCCATGCTCGGCATGGGTGCATTAATGGGAGCCGTGCTTCGTGCGCCATTAGCAGCCTTGGTTGCCTTGCTCGAGCTTACCGCCAACCCAAATATCATCATGCCTGGTATGCTGGCTATTGTGATCGCGAGTTTGGTTGTAAATGAAATCTTCCGTTTGCCATCAGTTTTTCATGTACAACTCGGGGGTAATCGTTTGTATCGAGCCCCTGATCCTGTGCAGCAAATGCTGCGTAACACTTGGGTGGTTGAAGCAATGCAGCAATCAGTGGTTAAGGTTGAACGCAAACTTGGACGCGAAGCTGCTGGGTTTGTACTGCAACGTGATCCTGACTGGTTATTACTGGCGGAAGAGGAATTATTGGTTCCGCCAGCCGCTTTGGTCGAAGCCTTAACTGCGGATCCTGAAGCGGAATCCATTGATCTCGTCACCATTCCTGCAAAACGCCAAGCGGTAGGTCGGATTTCTTTAAAGGCGAATTTACAGGATGCCTTAGACCTAATGCAGTCTAGTCAATTACAATGGCTCGCAGTTTATCGTGATGAACGTTTCGGGCACTGCACTGGTGTGGTATCACGCGAAGACATCGACAATTATTATCACTACCGCCCTAAGCCTGCAGACGATGCGGCAAAGGCACCGTTATAAGGCAGTAAATCACACATGCTCTGGGTTAAAGCCTTTCATATTATTGCGGTCATTACATGGTTTGCGGCGATTTTCTATTTGCCACGCTTGTTTGTTTATCATGCAGCGGCGGAAGATACTGTCTCGCGCGAGCGTTTCAAAATTATGGAGCGTAAGCTGTATCGCGGCATTATGACGCCGTCGATGATTGTTGTTTTAGCCTTGGGCGCTTGGCTCATCAGCTACAGCCCACGTTACTATTTTATCGAAAGTCATTGGATGCATGCCAAGCTCGCTTTGGTCGCCCTATTAATTGTGTATCATTTTTATTGTGGTCATCTGCTCACCATATTCCGTGATGATAAAAACCAACGCAGCCATGTGTTCTACCGTTGGTTCAACGAAATCCCCGTATTTATGCTGATTGCCATTGTTATTTTGGTTGTCGTTAAGCCGTTCTGAATTTACTGAAAAAGAGAGTGTTATGAGTTATTCCATCACCCAGTCAGAAGCCCTATTCGCCCAAGCACAGAAACATATTCCTGGCGGCGTTAACTCTCCAGTACGTGCCTTTAAAGGAGTAGGTGGCACACCTATCTTCTTCGATCACGCGAAAGGCGCTTATGTATTTGATGCTGACGGTAACCGCTACATTGATTATGTTGGCAGCTGGGGACCGATGATCTTGGGCCATAGCGCTGATGAAATTTTAGATGCTGTGCGTGCACGTATGGATAAAGGCCTGAGCTTTGGTGCACCGACCTCGATTGAAATTGATATGGCCGAAGAAGTCTGCAAGTTGCTGCCGTCTATGGATATGGTGCGCATGGTGAACTCAGGCACAGAAGCCACAATGAGCGCGATTCGCTTAGCGCGCGGCTTTACCGGTCGCGATAAGTTAGTGAAATTTGAAGGCTGCTACCATGGCCATGCAGACTCACTGCTAGTAAAAGCGGGCTCAGGCATGCTCACTCTTGGGGTTCCAACTTCGCCAGGGGTTCCTGCGGCAGTGGCTGCCAACACCATCACTCTGGATTACAACAATCTTGATAGCGTCAAAGAATGCTTCGCGCAAATGGCGGATGAAATTGCCTGTGTGATTATCGAACCTGTCGCCGGCAACATGAATTGTATTCCACCAAGTAAGTCTTTTTTACAGGGCTTACGCGAGTTGTGCACGGTGCACGGCATAGTGCTAATTTTTGACGAAGTAATGAGTGGCTTCCGCGTTGCTTTAGGTGGCGCCCAATCCTACTACGACATCATTCCCGACATGACTTGTCTCGGCAAAGTGATCGGTGGCGGTTTGCCGGTTGGCGCTTTTGGCGGCAAGCGTGAAATCATGGAATACCTAGCACCACTTGGCCCGGTTTATCAGGCGGGTACGCTGTCCGGTAACCCATTAGCAATGGCAGCAGGTCTGGCCATGTTGCGCGCCATCCAAAAACCCGGCTTCTACGATCAGCTCACCGCGCGCGTACAACAAATGCTGAATGGTTTTAAAGCGGCTGCCGATAAGCACGGCATTCCGTTTACTCACACCAGTGCAGGCTCTATGTTCGGACTGTTCTTTACCGAACTGAACGAAATAAACACTTTTAGAGACGTGGCCGATCACTGCGATGGCACGCGCTTTAACGCCTTTTTCCATGGCATGTTAAAAGAAGGCGTGTATCTAGCACCGTCGTCATTTGAAGCAGGATTTATGTCAATTGCACATACCGAACAAGACATCGACGCTACGATAGCCGCTGCAGATCGCGTAATGGCACAGCTTGTCGCTCACTCTTGATGAGCGCTGTTGTACTTCTGATTGCTAGCCTCGCACTTGCTTGGCTGGCTCGACCTCGCACAGGATGGAGCGGCGAACAGGCCGCTTTGTTTTGCTCAGGGCTTGTTGGCTCAGGCGCAAGTACTTGGGAGCTACTCACACTTGCAGTACCCGCACTTAGCTCGACTGAGGCTAATTATTTATTGGCTTCACTGTGCCAATACGCAGCGTTTCCGTTGCTGCTACTGGTCGCTGCGATACAAGGCTTACAAAAGACAGGCTATACCGATGCCGAATTACTGCGCTGGGATCGGGTGATTTGGGGGCGAATTTTACTCGTGGTCTGCGTCATCTATGTATTAATGCAACGTTCCCATAATTTAGTACTACTGGATAATGCCGTTATTCTAATGGGGTGTTTGGCAGCCATTGTTTGGCTTATTGCTGCGTCAAAAGGCAATGCCAGACGAATCAATGTCGTGTTTGCTATCACATTGCTCAGCCTAACCGCCTCCTACTTTACCCAGTTACTCCCTATGCAATGGCTTATTCCTCTGAGCTTCGCCAGTACATGGGGGATGATCTATCCGCAAAGCCTATCAACACTGAAATAACGAATATTTTTCACTATCACGTTGAATGTAAATATTCATGTATGTCCTGCAGAATTGGGATAGGGGGCTAGTCTTAAGCAGACACCCCCAAATTTTGTAGGCTCTTTATGAACGATCTTCGCCGCGACTTCTATATTCAGGCGGATGCTTTTTTTACCAAGCTCACCGCCGGACTTCTCATTGTTTCCATATTACTTGCCGGCTGGCATGACACATGGGTGGAGGCGTTTGTCGTTGGCTTACCCGCCTTCATTATTCCGTTAATGATTAGCAAGGCCATGCCTGGGCAACGCATCAGCCGTATTAGTTACGCCATTTCACTGATGATATTTTCAGCGTTGCAGATACATCAAGGACACGGACTCATAGAAATGCATTTCAGCATTTTTGCTTTGCTCGCAGCACTGTTGTACTACCGCGATCCTGTCACTGTATTAATCGCTGCTCTGACCATTGCCGTGCATCATTTGTTATTTAACTATCTACAAGAACATGGATCTCCTGTGTATGTTTTCGAATATCACACAGGTATTAATATCGTCTTGCTACACGCCGCGTTCGTCGTCGTTGAGAGTGGTATTCTCATGTACCTTGCGCACAAAAGCTGGCAAGAATTCATACAAAATATGGAGCTTGCCGGCTTGGGAGCACACATATCGCGTGATGACGTGGTTGATTTGTCTTACCAAATCGATAACCCGCAAAGTCAATTTGGTAAGGTTTTTAATCTCTTCTTCGAAAATCTTCATGTCTTAGTGCAAGAAGCTAATCGCCTATCACTGCAAATTAGTGATGTCGGTAAAGATTTTAATGTCTCGACAAAAGCAATGGAGGAAGGCGCGCGCCGCCAAAGCCATGAAACCGACATGATTGCTACGGCAACCTCTGAAATGACGGCATCAATGCGCGATATTAATACCCATTCAGGCGTTGCAGCAGAAGCCGCAGAAGAAGCCAACTCAGTGGCGGAAAAAAGCAGCATCGACATTCGCAAAGCTCGCGGCACGGTTGAACAATTGGCCAGTAATATTCAGAGAGCAAACGAAGTTATTCAAAATCTTGATAGTGAAAGTAACAATATTGGTTCAGTACTATCGGTTATTCAGGGCATTGCTGAACAGACCAACTTACTCGCATTAAACGCAGCAATTGAAGCCGCTCGAGCTGGCGAACAAGGTCGAGGCTTCGCTGTGGTGGCCGATGAAGTAAGAACACTGGCATCACGCACGCATGAGAGCACTGAAGAAATTCAACGCATGATCGAGCGTCTACAAAAAGGTTCAAAAGAAGCGGTTACGGCTATGGAAACGAGTCAAACCGGTGTTGAAAGCAGTGTTCATCAAATAACTCAAATTGATGAACACATAACAGCGATGAAACTATCCGTAGGCAATATGCATGGCATGAACGAACAAATCGCTCAAGCGATTAATGAGCAACATACCGCGGTTAGCGAAGTAAACTCCAATCTTGTGGTGATTCGCGAAGTCAGTGATGAGGCATTGACCCAAGCGACAGGATGTATGACTAAATCCGGTAAACTCGTCGCTATGTCGAATGATTTACGCGGCTTGCTGTCACGCTTTCGTTTAGATTGATTGCAAAATTGGTAGCAAACAATTGCAAGTAAAAATGGGCGCTGATGCGCCCATTTTTATTCTACTAACAGCGCATCAATACGCCGCAAGAAATTTGAATCGCCAGCGGCAAACACCTTGGCACGCTGCAATAACTGTCGTGCTCGGCGGGCATCGCCTACTTGTAAACACACCCACGCTTGACGATAAAGTACAGCAGGATTACGCGGCTGAATTTGCCGCGCTTGATCTAAATAGGTGAGTGCCGCAGACCATTGACCGAGCTGACGCGCTTGTTCTGCCTTTTGAAACAGCGATTGAACGGCAGGATGATTCTCGCCTTCTGCTAATGAACCCAAGCGGCCATTATCCCAAGTCGGCAATGAAGATACCGTCATAGGCATCTGCTCGGGCTTAACCACGGCACTGCTGCAACCAGCCAACACCGCAATCATTGCCATCAAAATAACCAATCGAGCCATGAGCGTTTTCCTTTTGATTCCTGCGCAGCAGCTTCACAGGGCTTGGCCGTGCTGTCCAGTCGATCTGGCAAAAATGGATAAATTGAGCCGCGACAATTATCACCTAATAATATCCCGCGCTCATCCACCGCAGCATTCACGAGCCCTGATGCTGGCAATAAAGGTTCAACGCCGACACGCTTAAACGTATCGCGCCAAATAGGCAATGCGGCACTACTGCCAGTATAAGGCATTGGCTGATTATCATCACGGCCAACCCAGATCACCCCTAAATGACGATTATCAAAACCCGCAAGCCAAGCATCTCGCTGATCATCACTCGTGCCCGTTTTAGCAGCTAAACGAACACCAAAACTTTGCCCTAATGCTTTGGCTGTGCCTCGTTCAGCAACCTGCTCTAAGCCATATCGTAACCACTGAATCATATTCGGATCATAAGCTTGCTCGCCCTGAATCGCATATGACGATAAGGTCTCGCCGCTGGCGGTGGTCACCGCTTCGATAGTGCGTAGCGGCATCACAAAACCTTGGGAGGCAATGGTTTGATACATATGCGCTACATCTAGCGGCGACATTGAAATCGCTCCTAACAACAACGATGGATAAGGCGGCAGCGGTTGCTCTACACCGAGTTTTGCAAATTCGGCTACCACGTTCTGTAAGCCGACCTGCATGCCCAAACGCGCTGTCGCTTGGTTGTATGAGCGCGCCAATGCATCAATCATAGGCACTTCACCGTGACTTTGATGATCGTAATTTTTCGGCTGCCATAACTGCTCACTAGGACCAGCCACCGTCACAGGACCATCATCCAGCAAAGATCCCCAGTGATAACGACCCGATTCTAATGCCGCCAAGTACACCGCTGGCTTTGCTAACGAGCCAATGCTTCGTTGCGCAGCGATAGCACGATTGAAACCAAAAAATTCAGCCTTGCGTGACCCCAGCAAAGCTCGAATTTCACCACCATCAACACTGGTAATCACGGCAGCAGTCTCTAGCTGATCGCGCAGCTCTGGCTGGCGGCGTTCCAGTAGCGATAACTGATTAGCGGCAGCATCTTCTACTGCATGTTGAACCCAAGGATCTAAGGTGGTGAAAATATGCAAACCTTCACTTTGCAAATCAGCCAGACGGTAATTGCGCTGTAACTGATCTTTCGCTAGCTCCAAAAATGCCGGATATTCCCGCTGACCCGCACGGCGTGGGGAGGCGGTCTCTAAAGACTGACCTTGAGCCCGAATTCGTTCAGCGGTCGATATGATGCCGTTTTCTTCCATTAGCCCAAGCACGAGATCCCTGCGCTCTTTCGCTCGTTCTGGATTACGACGCGGATTATAAAAAGAAGCCCCCTTTACTAGACCTACCAACATGGCGATTTCGCTGGTTTGCAATTCATTTAATGGCTTACCAAAATAGAACCGCGACGCTAAACCAAAGCCATGAATAGCACGACGACCAGCTTGGCCAAGATAAACTTCGTTAAGGTACGCCTGTAAAATTTCTTCTTTGCTGTAATGACGCTCCAATAATAGAGCCATCAGGGCTTCCTGAATTTTACGTTGCAAACTACGCTCGTTGGTTAAGAAAAAATTCTTAACCAACTGTTGCGTCAGGGTGGAGCCGCCCTGCACCATGCCGCCAGCCCGCATATTCGCCATCATCGCCCGTGCAATGCCGCGCGCAGATACGCCCCAATGATCAAAGTAGGCTTTATCTTCCGTAACAATCAAAGCGGCAACTAATTGCGCCGGAGCTTCACTTAACTTTATTAGCTCTCGATCTTCGTTATGCGCAGGAAAGATGCCACCAATATACTGTGGCTCTAAACGAACCAAGGCAACGTCACCCTGCCCGTCTGTTAATTCTGTGATATGGCCATCATGAATACGAACCGAGAGACGACGTGTTGCTTCAGCGCCATCCCAAAATGGAAATGCTCTGCGATAAATAAACCAACGTTCGCCACGCTCGTCATAACTACCGACCCGGCTCGCACCACTTGAACGGGTATAATCAGCCCACTGTAATTCCGCCCGCAATTGTTCCGCAGAAAGTGATTTACCCGGATAGAGCGTCAGCGGACGAGCATAAACCTTGGCCGGCAACGCCCATTTTTTACCATCAAACTCCGCTCGTACTTTGGCATCCAAATACACCAGCCAAATTCCAAATAGCAAAACCGCCGCGAGGCTGCCCAAGACAAACAAGCGTCGCCAATGAGTGCTTTTCTTTGTTGGAGGAGCAGGTGGTGGCGTCCCCTGTGACTTTTTAACCGTTGGCGCTGCAGCTTTTGTCGTCTTAGGCGCACTTTTACGCGTCACCGTGGAGGATTTTTTACCGTTAGAAGCTGACGCAGCTGCAGGCTTTTGTGCCGTTGGCGAGCGACGTTTAGGTGCTTTTTTATTACTATCGGCACCACTATTGTTGGTTGGGGAGCTCATAAATTCAGGCGTTCAGCATTCATAAAAAGAGGGCGGAATCATAGCAAGTCCGGCAGGTAGGTTCTAATAACCATTGCGCTCTGCCACCAGCATTGTTTATCGTGACGATTAAATCAATTGTCTGTATTTTTTATACGATATTGCGATCATCGCCACTAAAATGAGTAAAGCCGAGGTTACTCACCTCGATTGCCTTTGGCCTAAGCACAAATTGCAGCTTGGATAGCTCGTAATCAACTAACAGAACTCGGATGTCCGAACGAAATCGGTCTCGAACCTTCTTTAACTGGAGTATACGCATGCTTAAGAACCTGTTTATCCGTGGACTGCTATCGGCAGCTGTTGTGACCGCGACTTCTGCGGTAAGTGCCGAAGAATCTCTCCATATTTATAACTGGTCTGACTATATTGCTGAAGACACAATCGCTAACTTCCAAGCAGCGACTGGAATTCAGGTGACGTACGATGTTTATGACTCCAACGAAGTATTAGAAGCCAAGCTGTTAGCTGGACGCAGCGGCTACGATTTAGTATTTCCAACCGCACGTCCTTTTGCTGATCGTGCGATTCAAGCCAAGTTGTATCAGCCCATCGATAAAGCGGCCCTCACCAACTATGGCAACCTCGACTCTGTTATTGTGAAATCATTAAGCGACATTGATGCCGGCAATCAATACTTAGTGCCATACATGTGGGGTACAACCGGTATCGCTTACAACGAGCCAAAGGTGAAAGCGATTCTTGGCGATGACATGCCATTAGATACTTGGGCACTGGTATTTGATCCTGCCATCGTTAGCAAATTATCAAGCTGCGGCGTTGCTCTTATGGATGATGCCACCGAAGTATTTGCGGCAGCGAATGCCTATATGGGTACGCCAACCGACGACTACAGCAAAAAAGCTATCGATGCCGCAGCTACGACTGTTGCGGCCGTGCGTCCTAATATTCGTTATTTCCACAGCTCACAAACCATTAACGATCTCGCGAATGGTGATATCTGTGTAGCACATGGTTACTCTGGCGATATGCTGCAAGCGCGTGATCGTGCAGCCGAAGCAGACAACGGCGTTGTCGTGCAATACGTAGTACCAAAAGAAGGGGCTGTGGTATGGACGGATGTTATGGCCATTCCTGCAGATGCACCAAATCCAGCAGCCGCCAACAAATTCATCAACTACTTGTTAACGCCTGAAGTGATTGCACCAATCACTAATTACGTTGCCTATGCGAATGCCAATAAAGCCGCTACGCCGTTAGTTGATGAAGAAGTACGTAACAACCCTGGTGTTTATCCATCAGCAGCAACTCAAGAAAAACTTCTTGTGCTGAAAACACCAAGTGACAAAGAAGCACGCAACATGACCCGCACTTGGACTCGTGTAAAAACCGGTAAATAAAATTACCGAACGTGCTAACCGCAGTAATTTGAATGAATTATTGCGGTGAACATTTCATTCTGTTTATCCGAAGCCTCTCATTCCGAATGGATTGTGGAGGCTTTATTGCTATATGCGATGGATACAGTACGTTGTATTTTCAGACGTCTGCCACTGACGCGTTATTTAGAGCTTAACTCTCATGAATCAAACACGACCGACTTCATCTCAACCTTGGGCCGCCCCAGAAGAGGAGCCGATTGTACGCATAGAAAAATTAACGAAAAAATTCGACGATACCTATGCAGTCGATGAGATCAGCTTAGATATTCACCGCGGTGAATTTTTCTCCCTACTGGGCGCGTCGGGTTGTGGTAAAACTACCCTGCTGCGCATGCTAGCCGGGTTTGAAACGCCTACCAGTGGCCGAATTATTATTGACGGCCAAGATATGACCAATGTGCCGCCCTATAAACGCCCAGTGAATATGATGTTCCAAAGTTATGCGTTATTTCCGCATATGAATATCGCGCAAAATATTGCTTATGGATTAAAACAAGAAGCGATTTCATCCACAGAGCGCCGTGAGCGCGTCGCCGAAATGATGGCCTTAGTGCAAATTGAAAAGCTCGCAACGCGCAAACCGCACCAGCTTTCCGGTGGTCAGCGTCAACGTGTTGCCCTTGCGCGCGCATTAGCCAAGCAGCCGAAGATTTTATTACTCGACGAGCCATTAGGTGCACTCGATAAAAAACTACGTGAGCGCACTCAGTTTGAATTAGTAAACTTGCAAGAACGCCTCGGTATTACCTTTATTATCGTAACCCACGATCAAGAAGAAGCCATGACGATGTCTTCGCGTATTGCGCTTTTGCATGATGGTCGCGTTGAGCAAGTTGATAATCCACGTCGTATGTACGAATTCCCAGCTACTCGTTATGCCGCCAACTTCATTGGTTCGGTGAATTTATTTAACGGCCATGTGGTTGAACACGAAAACGACATGGTGGTAATTCACAGTGAAGAAGCCGGTGGCGATTTACGTGTTCATCATAGTCAGCCTCTGTCGATTGGCATGGCCGTTACCGTTGCTGTGCGCCCTGAAAAAGTGGCGGTAACTAGCGAATACGAAAATGCGCCTAATAATATCCACGGCATTATTCAAGAAATTGCCTACCTAGGTGACGTATCGATTTACCACGTTGATTTACCCAGTGGTAAACGCATTCAATTTACTCAGCCTAATGTAATGGCATTGGCGGAACAGCCTTTGACTTGGGGACAAGAAGTCTCACTAAAATGGCATACCCATAGCTGTGGGGTATTAACGCAATGATGATGTCGCTGCAACGCTGGCTTGGAGCCAATGGCCAGCGCTTAATTGTCGGTATTCCTTGGTTTTGGCTGGCGCTATTTTTTGTGCTGCCCTTTTTGTTTATTTTGAAAATCAGTTTATCCGAACCACAACTAGCGCAGCCACCTTATCAAGATTGGATTCGCGAATTTGAAGATGGCTTACTGACGATCACTCTGAATTTCGGCAACTACCTACTATTACTAGAAGACGATCTCTATTTTTCAGCGTTAATGGGGTCACTATCCATTGCCGCCGTATCAACCGTTATATGTTTATTAATCGGTTACCCGATGGCCTATGCCATTGCGCTTTCTCCCAAACATTGGCGCATGCCACTGCTAATGCTAATTATTCTTCCCTTTTGGACGTCTTTTTTAATTCGGGTTTATGCGTGGATCGGTATCCTCAAAGATAATGGCTTATTAAATCAATTATTAATGGGGATCGGCCTAATAGATGAGCCGTTACAAATGCTGCACACCCCCATCGCAGTTTATGTTGGCGTGGTGTATAGCTATCTGCCCTTTTTAGTTTTACCTCTTTACGCCACATTAGTACGCTTAGATAACACCTTACTAGAGGCCGCTGCCGATCTCGGCGCTCGCCCTTGGCGCCAGTTCTTAACGATTACCTTGCCGCAATCTATACCTGGGGTGATGGCAGGTTCTATGCTGGTATTTATCCCGGTGATGGGCGAGTTCGTGATTCCAGACTTACTCGGCGGCCCAGATACTTTAATGATCGGTAAACTGATGTGGACCGAATTCTTTAGCAATAAAGACTGGCCTGTCGCCTCTTCATTGGCTGCCATTTTACTGTTAGTGCTGATTATTCCATTTGTGGTGATGCGTCATTACGAACAAAGAGCGAACGAGGAGCAAGGCTGATGCGCGCACTATTCTCTCGTTACCCTCTGCTAATTGTATTATTGCTGTGCGGCTATGCTTTTTTGTATCTGCCAATTTTTAGCCTAATTATTTATTCGTTTAACGAAAGTCGACTGGTCACCGTATGGGGTGGATTCAGCACTAAGTGGTATGGGGAGTTGGTTAACAACGCACCCCTGCTAAATGCCGCATGGTTGAGTATTAAAATAGCCGCGCTTAATGCCACCTTAGCCATTGTGCTGGGGACATTTGCCGCACTTGCGATTGTGCGTATGCGCGGTACTCGAGGCCATAAGAGTTTAGGCATTATGGTGACAGCGCCGTTAGTGATGCCTGAAATTATTATCGGCTTATCCTTACTGCTACTGTTTGTCGCCTTGGAAGATTTAACCGGATGGCCAGAAGGGCGCGGGCAGGTCACCATTTTAATTGCCCATGTCACTTTCTCGATGGCGTATGTCACTGTCATAGTACAGAGTCGACTGGCACATATGGATAGATCCATTGAAGAAGCCGCAATGGATTTAGGCGCACGCCCATTAAAAGTATTTTTTACGATTACTCTGCCGATGATTGCCCCAGCTCTTGCTGCAGGCTGGCTGTTAGCGTTCACCCTGTCGATGGATGACTTAGTGATCGCCAGCTTTGTTTCTGGCCCTGGCGCAACCACTCTGCCAATGGTGGTGTATTCCAGTGTGCGTTTAGGTGTTAGCCCGCAGATTAATGCCTTAGCGACCATTATGATCGCTGTAGTAAGCCTTGCAGTATTGATTGCTGCCGTCATTATGTATCGACAAGAAGCCGCGGATCAAAAGCGGAAGTAAGCCCGCTATCGCGTAGTGGTGGCTATCACATGTTAGCCACCACCTAAATTATTCAAACTTGGTATTCCACATTCCAAGATAGCGCCTCAGCAGCTAAAGTAATGGTCTAATCGTTTCAGGTAAGAAGACCATGCTTCCCGGCCCAATTTCCGCTCATTGGCAACACATTCAAGCAACCATAGCCGATGCGTACTCACATCACGGTTTTGATTGGCTCAATCTTTGGCAAAGCCTTGAACATGAACAACAGCAACGCCTGCAAAAAGTCTTGTGTTTAAGCGACTATGTTGTCGATGCATTGCCCCATCAAGGTGAATACTTCGCTCACGCATTGCGTACCGACACCCTGTCGCAACCATTGAAGCGAGGCGATATTCGCCAGTGGCTAAATGAATTCTCCCAGGATGCGAAAACCGATGACGACTGGCATGCGGCGCTACGCCATCTGCGTCGTCGCGCTATGGTGCATATTATTTGGCGCGACTTACTGCGCTTAGGAAATACCTTAGATACCACGCGAGTCCTATCGGAATTAGCGGATGAATGCGTCTGTCGCAGCCTCGATTTCTTAGCGACTGATTTAATTGCGCGTCACGGCAAGCCCCTGAGTAAAGAAAGTGGTGAAGAACAGCAAATGCTGGTGTTGGGCATGGGTAAACTTGGCGCTTACGAATTAAATTTAAGTTCGGATATCGACCTTATTTTTACTTACCCCGACAGTGGTGATACCTCTGGTCCTAAGGTAATTAGTAACCAAGAATACTTCGTTAAGCTTGGACAAAAATTAATACAGGCACTAGATAAACACACGGTTGATGGCTTTGTCTTTCGCACCGACATGCGCCTGCGCCCCTATGGTCAAAGCGGCCCGTTGGTAATGAATTTCACTTCACTGGAAAATTACTACGAAAGCCAAGGTCGAGATTGGGAACGCTACGCGATGGTGAAGGCGCGCGTTATGAACGGTGAAACTAGCCCCGCCGCCAAAGAATTGCTTAGCATTCTGCGCCCGTTTACCTATCGGGTGTATGTTGATTACAGCGCGTTTGCGTCTTTACGTTCGATGAAAGATATGATTAATGCAGAAGTGCGTCGTCGCGGTCTACAAGACAACGTTAAGCTGGGGTCGGGTGGTATTCGCGAAGTCGAATTTATTGTGCAAGCCTTCCAATTAATTCGTGGCGGCCAAGACCGGCTACTACAAACACGCGAACTATGCCGCGTGCTCGACATCCTTGCCGCCGAAGGTTATCTCCCTATTGAAGCCTGTGAACAATTACGCAGTGCCTATTTATTTTTGCGTGACAGTGAGCACGCCATTCAGGCATTAGCCGACGAACAAACCCAACAACTGCCACAAAATGAGCTGGATCAGGCGCGTATTGCTTGGGCAATGAACTGCAGCGATTGGCCAACCTACTTGCAGCAGCTATCGACGCATCGACAAAATGTTAGCCACCACTTTGCACAAATTGTCGCTAATGACGAGGATAGTGAGCATGATTCGTCGGCGCTCAATCATGCCTGGCTAGATTTGTGGCACGGTGAATTAACAGGCGCTGCTGCTGATGAATTTTTAGCTGAGCATCCCTGTGCTAACGCCAAGGAAGTACAAGATAAGCTTTCGACCTTTCGTGAATCCCGCGCCGTACTCAATATGCAGCAAGTTGGGCGCGAACGCTTAGAAGAATTAATGCCCCTATTGCTGCAAAAGTTATGGCTGCAAACAGCACCACTAACAACACTAGAGCGGTTAATTCCCTTATTGGAAGCGGTGCTACGCCGAACAGCTTATTTAGTGTTATTAAAAGAAAATCCACAGGCACTGAAGCAACTTGTGCGCTTATGTAATGCCTCCAGCTGGGTAGCTGAATACATCACTCAAACCCCGCTGTTGTTAGATGAATTACTCGACGTTACTAGCTTATATCGCTTGCCATCAGCTACTGAACTGCGCGAAGAACTGCACCTGCGCCTATTGCGCATCGATCCTGATGATTTAGAACAGCAAATGGAGCAGCTCAGGCAATTTGTGCGTGCCCACAAATTACGTGCCGCCGCCTGTGAGGTAATGGAAGCACTAACCCTAATGCAGGTGAGTGATTATCTGACGTGGCTGGCCGAGGTCACACTGACAACGGTTATGAATCTAGCTTGGCAGCAAATGGTCGATAAATATGGCTACCCGACCGATGCCAATAATGACGCTGTTGCTGAGCCTGAGTTTCTCATTCTTGGCTACGGCAAGGTGGGTGGCCTCGAGATCAGTTATAGCTCCGATCTGGATTTAGTGTTTATTCACAATGGGATTGCTGGCAAAGCGACTAACGGCGAGCGCAGCTTAGATAACGGCGTATTTTATACCCGTATGGGCCAACGCATGGTGCACATTCTCACGACGCAAACCCGCTCCGGTGACTTATATGAAGTTGATCTAAGGCTACGTCCGTCGGGTAACTCCGGCATGATAGTTACCTCGTTAAAAGCCTTCAGCGAATATCAGGAAAAGCACGCATGGACATGGGAGCACCAAGCCTTAGTACGAGCGCGAATACTCTGCGGACAAGCCGCACTGGCCGCGGCAACAAAAAAAGTGCGCGAAGGCATTTTATCAAGACCGCGTAATATCCCTGCCCTGCGCGAAGAAGTGCGAGCCATGCGACAAAAAATGAGGGATAATCTTGGCTCCAAAGATACGAGCGGCCAGCAATTTCACCTCAAACAAGACGCGGGGGGTATTGTTGACATCGAGTTTCTGGTTCAATACGGAGTACTGGCGTGGTCACACCAACACCCAGCGCTGTTGGCTGTTACAGACAACATGCGTTTGTTGGATGCCTTCGCGCAAGTTGGCCTGATGAATCCACAAGATCGTCAGACCCTGCAGGAAACCTACCTGTCCTACCGAGCCGAAACTCACCGGCGTGCATTACAGAAGCAATCCCTGTTACTGGACTATGACACCCAATCCAGACTGGGCTTTGATGTACGACGCAGCGATGTAATCCGACTGTGGAAACTCTGGTTAGAGGCTGATATCTAAAATCTGAGTCAGCTGGCCAACAACATTTTACGAATTTTGAGTGAGGTCCTTATGCTACCTTCCATGTCCGACCGCGATGGTCTGATCTGGCTAGACGGAGAGATGGTTGACTGGCGCGAAGCGAAAGTCCACGTATTAACTCATACCTTGCATTACGGCATGGGCGTTTTTGAAGGTGTGCGGGCATACGAGACGGCACAGGGTGCAGCAATTTTCCGTTTGCAGGAACACACCCAGCGCTTGTTTAACTCGGCCCATATCCTGAATATGAAGTTGCCGTATAGCAAAGAAGAAATTAACGAAGCGCATCGCGCTGCTGTGCGTGAAAACAACCTGAACAGTGCTTATATTCGCCCCATGGCGTTTTATGGTTCTGAAGGTATGGGCTTACGTGCTGAAAACCTAAAAGTGCATGTGATGGTTGCGGCTTGGGAATGGCCGGCGTACATGGGCGAAGAAGCGAAAACTAAAGGTATTAAAATTCGTACTTCTAGTTACACGCGTCACCATGTCAACATCACTATGTGTAAAGCAAAAGCGAACGGCAACTACATGAACTCCATGTTAGCCCTACGTGAAGCATTAGACAGCGGCTGCGAAGAAGCACTATTACTGGATAACGAAGGCTACGTAGCTGAAGGGTCTGGTGAAAACTTCTTTATGATGAGTAATGGCGTTATGTACACGCCAGAACTGACATCATGTTTAGACGGTATTACCCGTCGTACCATTATGGAAATGGCACGCTCAATGGGTATTGAAGTACGTGAAAAACGCATCACCCGCGATGAAGTGTATATCGCCGATGAAGCTTTCTTTACCGGTACTGCCGCAGAAGTATTGCCGATTCAATCATTGGATGGTCGCGTAATCGGCGCTGGTAGCCGTGGACCAGTGACTGAGAAGCTACAAAATATGTACTTCGATACAGTAACGGGTAAAGCACCGTTTAAACCAGAATGGTTGACCTTAGTGAAGTAATTTATTACTGAACTAACAGGCAATAAAAAGCCGCCATTAACTAAGTTAATGGCGGCTTTTTATTTATAGGACGATTAGCCCCGTCATATCAATAGATAAACGACACTCGAGACTATCACCAGCATAAGCGTAGGCTTTCTCGCTAAATTCGGAGCCTGAAATCAATCCAGTTTCGGCATCAAGCGTTAACTGTAAATTATAATTATTGACGGTATTAAGACCGAGAATTGTGTCATTGCTATTTTCTTCGATAACAAAGGTGGTGCCACTTACCGAGCTAAAATTCATGCGCTCATTTTCATTAATTATGTAACCGTTTTTCCAGTTAATAACTAAGCTCTCTGTACTTTTAAGGGTGTAACCCAAACCTACGCAGTCGGTGTCATTGCTGGTCGTGAATTTCACAAAATATTCATTTTCTGTAAGCCCTAACGTTTCACGATTAGCCGCTGCAAACCTAACTTGAAAGTTATCAGAGCCCCCCTCAGACTTAACTCGAACTCGATAGGTAAAACCACTGGTTGCAGTAAACACTAAGCGTTCATCCGATGTGTCGCCTTTACTCGAGGCTAAGGTATTCAGACCAGTAAAATCTGATACCAATAAATCAAGATTCTCAGCAGCGCTAGAGAGCACAACCGCCACATCCCCAGTGATTGCCGCCGTGTAATAAACGTCGACCCAGCTGTCTTCGACGACATAACTGGTCAATAAGGTATTCAAAGCAACGGCTTGGTAATTTTCAACCGGTGTTGAAGTTAAATCAGGTTCGCTTGCGCGTCCTTTTAAATCTTCTGAAATTGTTACATTGATCGCAGGAGACGAGCTACCACCAGAATCACCGCCACATGCAACAAACATAGGAGTTAGCGCTACTAGAAAGAGGGCTCGAAAGCTCATAATGCGTATCCTTCGGTTTTTTTATTGTTGATCGCAGGTCTTATCATATGTGAACAGCTAATGAAGTAAAACGACTAAAGCCAGCGTATACAGTAAAATGACATAAAGAAAAATGCAGATGGTCCTTAAACTGCGTGTCCAATCACTTAACGAAAGACAATGCTATATGCGGCCTCCCTGGCATGAGCGCCAACACTCCAACTGACCTTTGCTTTAGTTTCACCGGTTTGACCCAGCGCGGTGGTGCTATAGGTCCGCACAAAGATGGCTGGGCTAGTGCGGCACCATCCGATCAAAAGTAAAACCGCAATTTGCCCTATTCGTCAGGCCAATATCGGTGATATTTGCTTAGCAAATACGCATCCATTCAGCCGTGAGTTATGGGACGGCATGGGGGATTTGCCGACAACAGACGATTACCAAGCTTTAGGTTTGCGCTTTGATTTAATCGACCTAGTTGATTTATCTGGGCTAGCTGACTTGCGCGGTGCCGTCGACTTTCTTACTGCAGAGCCGCCTTTTCTTGGTTTAAACGCAGGCATGGAAATGCCACCAAAACGTCCGATATCTAGCTGCTTGGCTTGGTTAATTAATGCGTCTAATTGAAGAGCAAGAGGTTGCATAAATTGATCGTAGTTTAATAGCTTTTGGGTAATGTCATTTAATTGCTTTTCCCACTGTGCAGTCATATCCGGCAAGGTACAGGCTTCGGGCAAGGCCGCTACCAGCGCTTTACCTAAATCGGTTGCACGAATACTTTTCCCTTCGCGCTGTAGAAATCGGCGTTTAAAAAGCAGTTCAATGATTCCGGCGCGCGTCGCTTCGGTACCGAGACCATCGGTTTCTTTTAATATTTTTTTCAATTCAGAATCTGTAACAAAACGAGCAATGCCTGTCATTGCCGCCAGCAGAGTAGCATCGGTAAAATACGCCGGTGGCTGAGTATTCTTTTCTTGCACATCCGGTTCGCCACTCCACAGGACTTGCCCCTTTTCTAATTTAGGCAACGATGGGCGACTTGGATCTTGATCGGCGTTTTGATCCGACTGTTTACGAGCTGGAAGCAGTTGTTTCCAACCGAGTTTTATCGTTTCTCGCTCGGTGGCGACAAACACACCACCTGCAATATCTAATTCAATGCGCGTATCGGCATATTCGAACGCAGGATAAAACTGCATCACATATTGGCGCGCAATCAATTGGTAAACTTTCTGCTCATATCTTGATAAATGCTGAATATCCAACGATTTTTCGGTAGGAATTATCGCATGATGCGCTTCCACCTTTTTATCGTCCCACGCTTTACTGCGATATTGCGTGTCAGCTTGTGCTACTCCACTAGCCAGTTCATTGGCGCTGTTAGCAATGGCGGACAATACCACACTGCGACGCGCATAATGTTCTGTCGGTAAATAACGACAATCGGAACGCGGGTAAGTAATTAGCTGATATTTTTCGTATAGCGATTGGCAGCTATCTAATACTTGCTGCGCACTTAAACCGAAGGCTTTTGCCGCATCAATTTGCAGCGACGATAAATTATACGGCAAGGGTGCTGCTTGTTTTTTTAATTTTCGCTCAATACTGGTCACGCTTGCCGCTTGCTGGCGAATACGTTGAGCGACATTATGTGCAAGCTTAGGATTCAGTACACGGCCCTCATCATCTTGGTGCGCTTGGCAAGATTCACTGGGTTGCCACTTTGCATAAAAACTCAGCGGCTGTTCGGCATTTAAATGCAGCGCCGCGAACACTTCATAAAATGGCTTGCTAATAAAGTCGGCAATTTCATTATCTCGACGCACAATTAAACCTAGAATTGGTGTCTGCACGCGACCGACCGACAACACCGCTTTCAAACCGCCCTGTTGGCCTTTTAACGTATAAGCTCGAGTTAAATTAATTCCGTATAACCAATCAGCACGAGAGCGCGCCAAAGCCGATACAGACAGCGGAATAAAATCCTTATTAGGGCGTAGCTGTTGCAAGGCGCGGGTGACCGCCTGGGGGTTTAAATCACTCACCAATAAACGCTGCATGGATGAGCGTTTTGTCGCTGGCACTTTTAAAAAGGCAATAACCTCGTCTACTAATAGTTGCCCCTCACGATCTGGGTCTCCCGCGTGCACTATGCTATCTGCTTCTTTAACCAGTTTACGCAATACGCTTAATTGCTTGCGAGTTTGCGCCTTAGCTTCAAGCTGCCATTCATTAGGAACAATTGGTAAGTGATCTAACCGCCACTGTTTATATTGGGGGTTATAGGCTTCTGGCTGAGCTTGCTCTAACAGATGGCCTATACACCAGCTCACCACATCGCCGTTGGCAGCGCGCACAAAGCCTTCGCCTTTACTGTGAGGCTGAGGAAGCACCGCTGCAATTGCGCGGCCTAAGCTTGGTTTCTCGGCAATAATCAGGCGCATAAAATGCTACTGTAGATAATATGTATATCCGTACAGTATATAGCGCTAACCTAGGGATTCAATGGGCAAGATTAGCCTTGCCCATAAAGAGTCGACCATGAGTATGAAATGACAGCACTTATGCTGCGTTGGGCATAACCTGCCAAATTTGACCACGATGGGCAGCATAGATATCGCGAACCCATTGTAATGCTGGACTATCGGCCCACAACTTGGCGACACCAGCCATTTTTTCGCGGAATTCACTCGTGCCGTAAATTGGATGTTCTTCTGGGCAGGCTAACGGTGCAAGTAAAGAAGCGGCTGTAATATCAGCAATGGTTAGGCTATCACCCACCAGATAACGACCTTGTTTTATGCGTGCTTCCAACCACTTAATCTCAGCATCAATACGCTGTTCAGCAATTGCGACATGTTTCGTATTAATTTTAAGCTTTAGCTTAAACATAGGCTTAATAATCGGATAACCAGCACGTACAATGCGGCTCTCCCAAGGTGTCGCAAACTGCGTCCAAATATCTAAAATTAGTGCTTTATGAGCAAATCCTGGCAAATATAAATAACGCGCAACACCCTTGCCTATGGCATCAAAGCGTCGCTGTATTGCAATGATTTCATCAAGAGATTCTGCTGGTAAAGATTTTAATGGCCCATATTCTTGTGCCAACCAATCGACAATTCGCGGACTATCTTGAACGCGTATACTACCACGCTGAACCAAAGGAACTGTAGTTTGACCTCGACCACCTTTTAACAGCATCGGTAAAGTATGGATAGCAGGCGTTAGCGCCTGTTCAATATAGGGAATACCTTCGTAATCTAATAACCAACGAATTTTCTCGCTGTAATGCGACATATTGATGGTGTAGAGGGTCAGCGCGTTGGTATTAGACATAAAAATGTCCTCGGCAATATAAAACATGCCGCACTTTACCCCATGAAAACCCGCGAGGTAAGAGCGCGATTAAGACAAGTTACCGCGTAGCAGAATAAGAAATTAGCTCTTCAATTCTTCGACTGCTGCCAAAGCCGCTTGTTGAATTTGTTCTAAATCTGAATATTCACCAAGATAGAAAGTATTATGGACACAATGGGCTAAGGTACGCATGGCCGACAGGTGACCATATTGGTTTTCAACGACCGATAGCCAATCTTCGATCTCAACCGACGACTGACGTTTTGGTGTGTGCTTTTGCGCCATGCGTTGTAGGTGATACATATAGAAATAAAGGGCGTCAGGCGCATTGTTAGGCGTGTAAGCCTGTATTTTACGTGCGCTCATATAAGCACGCAGATACGGCAACCAATAAGGTTGGAACCTCCAACCAGCAAATAGAATCACGCACATCAGCAGCAGTAGAGGCCAAGCATTCAATAAAAATAGTTTAATGTAGGCCGCAATAATGACGACGCCTGTGTATAGCGCTAGCCACAACGCACTAAGAATGGCTCCAAGATTAAACTCTTGGCTGTCTCCGACTTGGCTAAGTTGCACGACCTGCTGAGCGTATTGACTTATCTGCTCTGCAGCAAAAACACTTTCGTGTGAGCTAGGAATTTGATAATACGCCGTCGGTTCAAACGTTACCCAGCGTCCGTCAATCCATGCCTCGGTCCAAGCATGACCATCAATTGCGCGGATTTCAAAATATCCTGTCAGCGGATTTTTATTATTCACAGAGAAACCCGTCACCAAGCGCGCGGGGATACCTAAGCTGCGTAGCATAATCGTCATCGCGCTAGCAAAATATTCACAGTGACCTTGCTTGTCGACAAACAGAAATTTGCTCAGTGGCGTACGACCTTGTGATTGTGTAATCGAAGCAAAACTGTACTGATATTCACTGCGTAAATGTGTTTCTAGAGCGATGGCTTTGGCATAACTGCCCGAATGTTTGCGTGTCACTTCGCGCGCTAACTTGCGTATACGCCCATCAAAGTTTTTCGTGAGTTGTAGGTCTTCGCTTTCTGGCGGCGGCGCTCTCGATATTGGGCGGTTATCCACCAGTTCTAATGCCGACTTAACGGTATAGCGCGTGTTGGGGCGTAGCACTCCCGGCAATAAAGGCTGATTGAATTGATCAAGTGCAATCACACTCGCCGGCACCCATATAGAAACTGGATCGGCGGCGGCAGGAAGCCATGCTGGCATGTTCCTTTCGATGGTAATAACTTGCTGAAAATTTCCTTTGCGTGTGACGTCTAAATCTACTTTTCCTATAAAGTTAGTATTGACTTTACGACTGATATTTTCGTTGGTAGATGACCAACTCTCGCCATCGAAGTAATTAAAGGTACGAACTTTTAAGTAGCTGCCGTGCGGCGCTTTCATGCGCGCGACAATAGCATTCAAATCAATACCAGCCTTGCTTGCCATGGTATCACGAATATCAAACTGGCTATTAAAGCCATCATATTCATAGTCACTACCGTCATCGCCGTAAGAAGAAAGATCGGTAATTTCATTAAAATTATCTAAGCGTGTACGCTGATCTTCGACCTCGTTACTTTCCGATTTCTTCGGTGGTGGAGGTACATTGTCATCAGCATGTTTCTGCCAGTCATCATCATGATAGAAATCACCGGCTGAGGATTCCTGTCCGCCAAAATTCAACGCTGGAGGGCGAGGAATGACTAAATAAAATGCAAAAGCCAAAATTAAAATAACCGCTGTTACGAATACTCTGTGCTGGCTAGCCGTTTTTGGTACCACCTCATTTTTTTCGTGATGCTCAATTTGCTCCCCTTGATCTAACCAAGCTTCTCCTAAACTAAAGGCGGCGAAAAGACTGTATGCAATTATTGCTAACAAGTAGAAGCCAGACGTTGCCTCGGCAGCTCCGACCAACACAAAAATAAAACTCATTACTTGAGCAAAGTAAAAACGACGATACGTGTGCAGTTGCACATTCAAGGCTAGCGCAGCAACGAATAACAAGGCACCCAATGCCACCAGCAAATTAAGTTTAAATAATAAAAAAAGGAAGATCGCTAATCCAAGTACGGCTATTCCATCAGCAATCGGTTTATTTTTTTCAGGCTCTTGTCGTGTTTTCCAGCCTAGCTGCAACGTAAACCAGACCAACAGCAGCAACAGCGGAAATAGCAATGCAGCGTAAGGAGAAATCATAACCGCAGCACATCCCGTCGCGGCAGATGTCATCTGCAAACTAAACCAATTTATAACAGGTACACGCCGAATCATTGCGAAAACACTCGTGTTAAATCACTCAGCTGATGAATATCTAAGCGTAACTGGTTCTGGCTGACGGTCGTCCAACCTTCTTTGTATTGCGCCATAGGAAAGCGATAGCTCTCCTCAGAAATCACTATATCAATGTGGCCTGAAGGAGAGTGTAATTGCAATTCTTGGCTGCTAACGCGCACGGTAATTAATACTGCCTGCTGTCCTTGCTCTTGCTGCGCGGCGCGAATGGCTTCACTGTAATTACGCGTGCCATCGGCAGCGACCCACGCAAGATCTTGTAAATGTTCCGCTATCGACTGCTGACCAGGCTGCACTTTAAATTGCCGCGATTGTGCGCTTTCAATATACAGTGTTAACCCTTTCTGCTGTTGTTGAGCAAATTGTAAAAGAGACGCCGCTATCCTAACCCCCACCTCGAAACTACTATTCACCCCGTTACTTACTTCAGTACCGACATTATTCGTTGAATTGCCATCAATAACGACCAACCAGCGCGGGCAGTCTAGACCGTGAAACTCACGCACAATCAAGTTTTGCTGACGCGCAGATGCGCCCCAATGAACGGATTTTAAAGAATCGCCCGGTCGATAATCACGTACACCAGAGAAATCACTATGCCCACTAAAAATCTGCTGCGATTCTTGTCCATCAACTGTTTGAGCATCCTGAATAGGCGCAGGTAAACGACGAATAACGGTAGGTTTTGGAGCCACAATAATCTGACAATCTTCGCTGAATAAGGTTAAGCGTCGCTGAATAAAACCAAACGGCCAGCCGCAACTGACTTCAGGCTTAGGTAGAGTAAATATGCCACGCTGCGCGCACAAATAATTTAACGCCATAGGCGTATTGGCGTCGGCATAGGCAATAAAATGGGTTTGTAGTTCGGGGATATTCGGCAATTGCTCGGCGACGGATAAATACCAAGCGGGCTTACCGGCAAAACGATAGCGGAGTTGGAGTTCGCTTCCCACTTCCGCTAGCCCCACTTGCGATCGGGTAAGCCGCAATTGGCGCAGCATCCACCAAGGCATAACCCAAGAAACCAGTAACAAGGCAAGAATGATAGCGCAAATACCGTACAGCAAATCAATGCCACGATTCCATGCCATTAAAAAGCACACAACCATCATCAAAACTAAAAAGCGCGGCGCATTGATATGCTTGCTAAGCCAACGCGCCAGCGGCTTAAGCGACTCCCCGACATTCACAGAGGAATTCATAGTATTGCCGCTTAAACCAAGTCGTCAGTTGGATAATCAGGCACTGGGACCTGAGCAATAAGGGCATTCCAAAACGCTTTACGCTTTTCTGGCTGCATTAAACTCGAATCCCGAAACACCAAGCGATGACTCAATACCGGCTCCAACAAGGACTTAACGATATCCACAGTAACCGCTTTTTTTCCATCCAGCGCGGCTATCGCCCGAGCAGCTCGCATTAAAGCTAGAGAACCACGCGGACTGGCGCCAAGACGAACCGCTGCATGCTCGCGCGTAGCGCGCACTAATTCACTGATATAGCGCGCGGTCGGTTCGCTGATAACCACTTTCTCGATCTGCGCTATCAAAGCCAGTAACAAGCTCTCACTTAGTACAGGTTTTAATTCATCTAACGGATGTCCAGACATCTGCGCCATCATCATCGCCAGTTCTTGTTCAGCGTCGGGATAACCTAAGCTAAGACGCATAAAGAAGCGATCTAACTGGGCTTCGGGTAACGGAAAGGTGCCACTAAATTCCACCGGGTTTTGAGTGGCAATAACGATAAAAGGATTCGGTAGAGGATAGGTCTTGCGATCACAGGTCACCGTACCCTCCGCCATCGCCTCTAATAAGGCCGACTGGGTACGTGGCGTAGCACGGTTGATTTCATCGGCTAATAATATATTGGTAAATACAGGGCCGGGCATGAATTGGAATTTATGTTCGGGAGCATTATAGATGCTGATGCCAGTCACATCCGATGGCATTAAATCCGGTGTGCACTGCAAGCGCTTCATACGCAATGCCAACGCTTGGCTCAATGCTCGCGCTAAAGTGGTTTTACCGACGCCCGGAGCATCCTCAAGCAAGAGATGCCCGCGACACAACAAACAAGCCACCAGTAACTTCAAATGCTTTGGATCTGTTTTTACAACCCCAGCTAAAGCATCGATCAATGGCGTTATCGCCTGTTGCAACTTGGTAGGCGCTTTCTTTTCACTCGCATAAATATCTGTCATTACGATTCCTTTGCCATGCTCATGCTTATCGACGTTATTCTTATTTTATCCATCTAACGCCAGTGGCCGTTTACGCCAGTTAAATGATCATACCCAGTTTTATACCAGATCCGAACCTTGTAGCTTAAGAAAACAGTACTTCGGCATTGTTAAAATCTATATCGAAAAAAATTGATATACGATATCTTGCTGGTTATACTTTCCCGCATGCCTGCTAACAACGAACGCTCCTTGAATATTGTGTACCTTGCTCAAGCCAGCAAAGCGGCCGGCGATCCCCTACGAATGAACATTTTAAAGCTGCTTGGACGCGGGGCTTTTGGGGTGTTGGAGCTGTGTCAGATATTCGATATTAAACAGTCGAGCATGAGCCATCATTTAAAGGTATTGGCACAAGCGGGACTGGTGAGCACTCAACGCGAAGGCAATAGTATTTTTTATCGTCGCCCGCTCATTACCGCGACAGATAGCTGGAGTCAGTGGCTGCGAGCAACCTTTATCGCGATTGATGCTGCTAGCAGTGATGAAGATATCGGCATGGCCGTAGAGCAAGTGCTTGCCGAACGTGCGGAGGCCTGCGCAGAGTTCTTCTCTCGTCACGCCAATGACTTTAAAGACCAGCAAGATTTGATCGCATCATTTGACCAATACGGTGATGCACTAGCGACCATTCTCGACTCGTTAACGGCCAGAGCTCGAAATAGCGAACAAGCTGGCTACGCTTTGGAGATTGGCCCTGGCGAAGGGGCATTTTTACCTTTGCTCGCTAAGCATTTTAGCAAGGTTACGGCGCTTGATGTGTCGCCGGACATGCTGGCTCGCACCGAGGCAACATTAGCGACCAACGCGATTGCTAATGTCGATTGTGTACTCGGTGATACCGCCCACTTGCTGGCAAACACGACAACGACAAAATACCAATTTGCTGTTGCCAATATGGTGTTGCACCACGTACCGGCACCGAAAACGATTTTTAACGAAGTAGCTGAGTTACTTCAACCCGAGGGAACATTACTGATCACGGATTTATGTCGTCATGATCAGGCATGGGCAAAGGATTCTTGCGGTGATCTATGGCTAGGCTTCGACCCTGCCGATTTAACGGCTTGGGCCACAGAAGCAGGCTTGATCGAAGGTCAGAGTCAATTTTTAGGTTTAAGGAATGGGTTCCAAATCCAGTTCCGGTTATTTCATCGCTCACCAGAGCGTTCGTAAAATTATTGAGAGGAGTCAGCCATGAGCGAATATTCCATTTTTACATCTGAGTCGGTGTCCGAAGGTCATCCAGATAAAGTTGCCGATCAGATTTCTGATGCGGTATTAGATGCCATCATCGCCCGTGATCCATACGCTCGTGTTGCGGTGGAAACCTTAGTAAAAACCGGTATGGCTGTCGTTGCTGGCGAAGTCACTACCTCTTGTTACGTTGATCTGGAAGAGATCGTTCGTGATGTGATTACCGGCATTGGTTACAACAGCTCTGAAGTGGGCTTCGACGGTGCGACCTGCGCCGTCTTAAACGGTATTGGTAAGCAATCGGTTGATATCAACCAAGGCGTCGACCGTGCCAAGCCGGAAGATCAAGGCGCTGGCGACCAAGGTTTAATGTTTGGTTACGCCACTAACGAAACTCCGAGCTTAATGCCTGCACCGGTTTACTACGCGCATTTGTTAGTTCAGCGTCAGTCGGAATTACGTCGCAACGGCACCCTGCCTTGGTTGCGCCCTGATGCAAAATCTCAGGTAACGATTAACTGGGAAAGCGGCTCACCAAAAGTCGATGCTGTTGTTCTATCAACTCAACATTCGCCAAGCATTTCCTTAGAAGAACTGCGCGCTGAAGTGTTAGAGCACATCATCAAGCCTGTGATACCAGCAGAATGGTTGCATGAAGGTACCTTGTATCACATCAACCCAACTGGCAACTTCGTCATTGGCGGCCCAGTAGGCGATGCCGGTTTAACCGGCCGTAAGATCATTGTCGATACCTACGGCGGTATGGCACGTCACGGTGGTGGTGCATTCTCTGGTAAAGATCCCTCAAAAGTGGATCGCTCTGCTGCCTACATGGGTCGTTATGTTGCGAAAAACATCGTTGCTGCGGGCTTGGCTGATCGTTGCGAGATTCAGGTGTCGTATGCCATTGGTGTTGCACAGCCGACTTCTATTTCGGTTAACACCTTTGGTACCGGCAAGATCACGGATATCCAGTTAGCGAAAGTGATTCGCGAAGTATTCGACCTGCGTCCATACGCGATTCAAAACCAGCTAGAGTTGTTGAATCCTATGTACCAGATCACCGCTGCGTATGGTCACTTTGGTCGCGAGCCATTTGAAACTAGCTATACCTATGTCGATCAAGGCGTGAGCAAAACGAAAACCTTTACCGCGTTTACTTGGGAACGTACCGACAAAGTTGATGCGTTAAAAGCCGCAGCGGGCCTATAAGGTCATTACAATTTTTTAGGTCGTCGGCATACCTCGACGACCCATTTTTAAGGACGGTTACTATGACTACCTTTACTGATTATAAAGTTGCCGATATGGCACTGGCCGATTGGGGCCGTAAAGAAATTAAAATCGCTGAAAGCGAGATGCCAGCCCTAATGGCGCTGCGTCGCAAATACAGCGAAAGCAAGCCTTTGGCCAATGCCAAAATCATGGGCTGCATTCACATGACGATTCAAACCGCCGTGTTGATCGAAACTCTGGTTGAGCTAGGTGCCGAAGTGCGCTGGTCGTCATGTAATATTTTCTCTACTCAGGATCACGCTGCCGCCGCTATCGCCGCTGCCAACATTCCTGTGTTTGCTTGGAAAGGCGAAACTGAAGAAGAGTTTTTATGGTGTATCGAACAGACGATTTTGTCTGAAAAAGATGGCAACACCCCTTGGGCTGCCAACATGATTCTGGACGACGGCGGTGACCTGACAGAAATGGTTCACGCTAAATACCCAGCCATGCTGGATAACATCCACGGTATTTCTGAAGAAACCACCACGGGTGTGCATCGTCTGTTAGAGATGATGGCTAAAGGCGAATTGAAAGTGCCTGCGATCAACGTGAACGACGCTGTAACTAAATCGAAAAACGACAACAAATATGGCTGTCGTCACTCGTTAAACGATGCGATCAAGCGCGGTACTGATCACTTATTGAGCGGTAAAAAAGCCCTAGTGATTGGTTATGGTGACGTGGGTAAAGGTTCGGCTGCTTCATTACGCCAGGAAGGCATGATCGTAAAAGTAACCGAAATCGATCCGATCTGTGCGATGCAAGCGTGTATGGATGGCTACGAAGTGGTTTCTCCGTACATTGATGGTATCAACGCCGGCACAATGGACAGTATCGACACTAACTTACTGGGCAAAACCGATCTGTTAGTAACCACCACTGGTAACATCAACGTGTGTGACCAGTTCATGCTGCAAGCCCTGAAAAACGGTGCAGTCGTATGTAACATTGGTCACTTCGATAACGAAATCGACACTGCGTTTATGCGTAAAAACTGGGAATGGGAAGAGATCAAACCACAGGTTCACAAAGTGTACCGTGATAAAGCCTCTGACGATCACCTGTTACTGCTATCAGAAGGCCGCTTAGTCAACCTAGGCAACGCGACTGGTCACCCATCACGTATTATGGATGGCTCATTTGCTAACCAAGTACTGGCGCAAATCTATCTGTACGAGCGTAAGTTTGCCGACATGATGGAAGCTGAAAAAGCTGAAAGCATCTATGTGAAAGTGCTACCTAAGAAGCTAGATGAAGAAGTAGCAAAAGACATGGTCGAAGGCTTTGGTGGCGTGATCACTAAGCTAACGCCAAAGCAGGCGGAATACATCAACGTTAAAGTTGATGGCCCGTACAAGCCAGAAGCGTATAAGTACTAAGGGAACAAACAACTGAGTTGTTGATACTCTATAAGTAGTAAAGCCGGTCATCTAAGTATCTTCTGCGCTTAGGGGCCGGCTTTTTTTATAAATAAGAGGCACTCTTCAGCCCTTGCATAGTAAACAAGCCAGCCAACACGATAGGCTGAACTTCAATCCTGATTGCGTTAAACTCTGCAGCCCATTAAGAGGCCGCTTATGAAACTTGCGTTTTTCGCCGCACGACGTATTCATCGCCAATACTTTACGCAATTAAGCTCTAGGCTTAATGCCTCTGACTCGCTGCCGTCGTTGGTCATATGGCACAAATTCTTATGGTTGAATCCATTCGCCTTATTACGCTTGAAGCACGTGTCGCTAGAGACTCGAACTAAGCTCGAATCTATAGTTAATGATCACATTCGAGAGAAACAAAACAGCCGCAAAGGACGTTCCCGTTCGGCCAGTTACTGGAAGCTGTTTGCTACGGTCAAAACATTAGAAGCTCGAGCATTACTTGCCATTTATCAACAGGCTTTGGCTAACCATAAAATAAGCCATCTGGTGGTATGGAACGGATTGAAATTTCGCCAGCGTGTCGTAGTAGCCGCAGCCGAATCATTACAGATCAATCCCCTATTCATGGAAAATGGCCTGCTACCCGGCATGACGACGCTGGATAGAAAAGGCATTAACTTTTTAAATTCAGTACCACGTGATCCACAGTTTTTTATCACACGCTCAGGCCACGTGCGCAAGACCAGCATTGAACATAAAGAGCGCCCAGAGGAACTGCCAGAGCACTATGTATTCATCCCTTTTCAAGTAAATACCGATAGCCAAATCGTCTTATTTTCTCCGTGGTTAAAAGACATGACCGCCTTAGTCGATGCGCTACTTAAAGCCGAAAGCAACTTACAAGAACGCATGCCGAATATCGTGCTAAAAACTCACCCCGCTTGTGATCAAGATTATTCCGAGCTGATCAAACACCTCAATTCAAGCTCAAAAAAGATCCGTTTATATAACAGCTGCGATACACAAGCCTTCATCGCTCACGCGGATGCTGTTGCTACAATCAATTCCACCGTAGGTATTGAAGCCATCATGGCCAATATCAATACCTTAGTGCTTGGGCAGGCGTTCTATAATATTGCTGGTCTAACATTGAGCGCTCAAAGCCAAGCGGAACTAGAGCAGGCACTCACCCAGCTCGTTGGGTTTAAGCCGAACCCAACTATTCGACAGGGCTTGTTGCACTACCTAGAAAGCGAGTATCAGATCCCTGGACGCTGGCAAGACGCCGATGCTGAGCACATCGAAGCCGCTTGTGCGCACTTAGAGCAAGAGGTGAACAGGCTTGGCTAATCATCTGTTTTTAGCATCAACGCCACTCAATGTACTGACTGCGGCAATGGTAGCGTTTGAACTGCCTAATGGCGACAGCGCCGAACTCGGTTTGATTGATCAAACCAGCACCACATCGGTGTTTCGTGAAGCACTGGCTCAGTGGGATTCCAGCCCTTTTAAACGTATTCAAGTGCTATCTGAAAAAGCCGAGGGTAAAGGTAAAAGGCAGCAAAGACTAACGAGTTTCAAACTGATAGAAAAAACACTGACCGAGGTTTGCCCTAACTGGATCTACACAGGCAACGACCGCCGTATTGAATTTCAGTTTGCAATGGCACACAGCCCTGCATCTAAAGGTGTGTACCTCGACGATGGTACATACAGTTATATAGGGCGGCAAACACACTGGTTAAAAGATCAAATCCTCGACCATTGGGTGAAAAAGCTAGCGTACGGCCATTGGTGGAAACAGCCCCCTGCGATTGGTGCATCGGCTTGGATTCATCATTCAATATTGGCGTTTCCCGAGTTAGCTTTACCAATACTAAAACGTAAACCCTGCCAATCTTTACCTAAGAATTTGCAACGTCCTGAGTTCACAGAGCTCTCTGAACTTTGCTTGAACCAACACTCATTAGCTTTAGATAACGTATCGGGCTTATTACTGCTCTCACACAGTTCCGCTATGTCAGCCAATCAAGAACAACTTGGGCAATGGTTAGAACAGTGCGGTGAGGATATTGGCTATAAACATCATCCGCGCACAGAGTTAGAATTGCAGTCTGAAGACGCTGCTAACAGCATCTGGCATTTACCCCTGCGTGCCCGAGCTATACCAGCGGCAATACCAATGGAAATACTATTACCTCTATTGCCACAACACTGTAAAATCGCAGGCGATATTTCAACAGCGCTGCTAACCGCAAAATGGCTAAGACCCGAACTTGATGTAACCGCCATCGTTCGCTCGGATGCAGATCATAACTGGATACAGTTACTTAAACAGTTAGGTATAAACCTAATCAACAATCCCAGTTCAAACTGAACACAGTGGGCACACCAATCGACACTCATTAATGGTGTGAAAGGACGATACGAACACGATTATGTTGCATAAAACTCTACAATATTGGACACATCGCCTATTGCGCAAAGGCCCGATACGCCTAGCCATGACGTTACTGGTACGCAACGAAGTAGACATCATCGAAGACAATATTCGTTTTCATGCAGCGCAAGGCGTCGATTGTTTTGCGGTTATGGACAACGGCTCAACCGATGGGACTCGCGAAGTACTTGAAAAGCTCAAAACAGAGTTTGACCTAGACGTCATCGACCAACCCGCGCAGAATTATCAACAAGCGTTGTGGATGACTCAATTAGCCGAATACGCACGCACGACCCTCAAAGCTGATTTGGTGATTTCTAACGACGCCGATGAATTCTGGTTAGCGCAAGAAGGTACTTGTTTAAAAGATCACTTAACGGCTAACGATTCTGTAGTCACCCTCAAACGCCGGAATATGGTGCTAACAGAAGCCTGTCTCAAAGCCGATTATCATTACAGCCAAGCTCAATATGCGGTTAAAAACCCTATCCTCTACAGCTCAGATACCCAGATCAACGACACCGCCGTATCTATGCTACTGGTTAAAATAAGTCCCAAGACCATCGTGAATCCTCACGGACTGATTAAAATGAAAGGCGGAAATCATCGCGCAAAGCACGGCTGGCGCGCAGTTAATGCTCGTGAAGAAAGCGGCATTACCGTCTATCATTACCCAATTCGTAACTACGAACAATTTGAAGCCAATATAGTTAATCGCCAAAGGCTCCTGCGCGATACCAAAGCGCGTATGGGTGATCATTATCGTCGTTGGGTTAAAATTTATGAGCAAGGGTTGCTAAAGCAAGAATTCAACAAATTTATTCTGTCAGATGCTGACATTACCACCACCAATCGCATTGGTGTGACAGCGGAGTGTCCAGTAATATCAGCGGCCTTTCAAAAAGCATTGAAATAGAATTTTCAAATGACACTATGAAAATTCGATCAAAAATAGTTTCAAGATATCGAGTTCCCGTGAATACAGAAAAATTTATTAAACCAACAAAGCTAGTTAATAACCCACTCATCTGGTCGTTATTAGTCCTTCTCTACCCATTACTCAACGAAGTAGTCTTTTCAGATTTCGTGCGCGAGGGGGAATATAACTCTAGGATAGGTTGGTCATTTATCACCGCATTATTCATCATGCTAGGTAATCGCCGTTGGATAACCGCTATTGTCTTACTGCCATTTTTACTTGGTGGCACTTGTGATATCGGTTATGCCTATTCTTTTGGCGGTGTATTCACCACAGCAACAATGGAAGCCGTAGCTTATTCTGATCAGTATGAAATGATTGAATACATACAAACCTATTCTAGCTGGCAACTGAACTTAATTTTACTTGGATTTTTCACTATCTATTGTAGTGCCATCTATTTTTGCAAATCGCCATCTAGCGAAAAATCCCGAAAATTTATTATAGTAATGGGATGTATTTTAATCGCTGTTGTCACCTATCGAACAACCATCATGACACGATTCCACGATACAATACCTGGAATCTTAGGCACTATTCCTTCTTATCATCTTGGTAGCATCTCGTTAAACAAAGAAGTAGAGCTTAGAAAGAAAATGCTAAGCTCAACTAATCTTGGAGCGATAAACGAGCGCAAAGATACACCACAAACTCATGTCTTTATCATAGGCGAGTCAGCAACACGTAACCATATGGGGATATATGGTTACAAACGTAATACAACGCCAAACTTGTCGAAAATAAACAATGAACTTGTGATATTGGACAACGTGATTAGTAGCCACGTACAGACTCAGGCGTCTTTACGTTCCGCATTAACATCTGCTGATAGCAGCAATGATAGCAACTACCGTGAAGCACCGAGCATCATTGACGAAGCAAACGCTTCTGGTTATAAAACTTTCTGGATATCAAACCAACAACCCCAACGAGCAACCATCGCCTCAATTTCCTACCAAGCAAATGTTAAATATTACTTAAGCAACGACTTCAAGGGTGTGGAAGTATATCGCTTCGATGAATATATGTTAGACACCATAAATGATGCCATAAATGATCCAGCACCATTTAAAGCTATTTTCATTCACATGATGGGGAGCCATGCCGCTTACGAAAATCGCTACCCAGAGAAATTTTCCCAGTTCAATGATACTGACGTAAATGGCTACACTGATGCTCTAAGCACGAGTGAAATAAGCGCTATAAATGCGTATGATAATTCCATTCTATATTCAGATTACTTTGTTAATGCAGTCATCAATTCATTAAAAACTGATAAGAATGGTTTACGAACATTAACTTTCTTCTCCGATCATGGAGAAGAAGTATTCCAAAATGACGATATAAAAGGACATACACCAGACAATCTCACTAGAAACATGATGGAAATACCCTTTATTCTTTGGTCATCAGATAAATCTACAGACAATGTTAAAGGCCTTACCAGCAACAAGCATAAGCCATTCATGCTTGACTCCTTATTTCACTACGCGCTCGACACTATGAACATAGGTGCTAATGCGCTCGATAAAACAAAAAGCATCTCATCAAAAGAATACGTACAACCGCAACAACGAAAAATATACGGCAAGTCGTACGAAAAAACATTTCAATCTAAATAGTATAGATAAAGTAACTAGGCGTTTATATGTCCAACTCGAAACAATTAAAAATTGGGGCTCTACTTGGCTCACTTAATGGCGCCGGTGCAGAAAATACCATTCTAACCTTATGTGCTGAATTTGTACGTGCGGGGCATATGGTTTCGCTGTTTACATTATCTCGTCATGCTGACTACCAAGCACCAAGCAATCTCCATGTAATATCATTAGACTGTGAAAACAAAAAAAAAGCCAAGCCCCTACTGGCCGCACACACTGCAGCTGAACGTTTTGATCTGTTTATTACATCCAAGCCTGAGTTCTATGACTCCATAACCGCGGATGTAAAAATTTGTTCCGTTCACATAACACCTACGGCTTGGATAACGACACCTAAACGACAATTTATCAAACGCTATTTTAAAATACGAAAGCTAGCTAAAAAATATAAAGGGAAGAAGTTAGTTGCCCTGTCGGAAGGCATCCGCCGTGATCTCATAGAAAATTTAAACTGCAAGCCAGAACAAATATCAGTTATTCCTAACCCTTATAATATTGATTACCTTAGAACTAGTGCCGACCAACAGGGAGATCTTCCTAACGCACCCTATGCGGTGTACGTCGCTTCTCTTATTAATCGGAAAAGACACCGCGATCTTCTCAAAGCGTTTGCGCTTATGCCTAACTCCGATCTAAACCTTGTATTAATAGGTAAAGGGAAGGAGGAATTGGCATTAAAAGCATTTGCAAAAGAATTAGAGATCGATAAACGTGTAATCTTCTGGGGATGGGATGCGAATCCTTACCGAATCATTAAAAATGCGAAGTTGTCGATACTAGCCTCAGAAGCAGAGGGCCTACCAAGAGTGGTTATCGAGTCACTCATTATTGGTACACCAGTCGTTTCTACCGACTGCCCTTCAGGACCTAAGGAGGTTTTAACTGGGGACTTTCGTCAGTATCTAGTGCCTATCGGCGATATCAAACTGTTGAGTAAGACGATGAGCAATGCGCTATCGCACTATCCAGACATATCAACACTAGATATAAGCAAATATGCAGCTAGCCGAGTAGCGAGAGAATACTTAAAAATAGCAGTACCTAAGTAAACGTATTTGTACTATTAACCTTATTCGGTACCTACCTCTTTTTTAGTATTTTCTATTAGAGACAGTAGGTACATAGTCAACAACACCAGAAGCGACACTGACGTCGAGCGCATTAAAGGGGTGTTTGTAAGTCCACACAACATAAAAGTAACGACTATCGTTAACCCAGAAAATCCGACATCAGAGTGACGTTGACGCCAGAAATAAACAAGTAAACAAGCAATGGGCAATAAGAAAATCGAGCCGAAAAACAACCCCATCCATGCTAAGACATTTAAAATATCATTATGCAGATGTTTAAAGCCATAAGCACTATCATGAATAAAGTTTGCATCTTGCTTCAAACGCTCGGCAAAATAAGTGTTATGCTCGCCAGCGCCAACGCCAATAAAAGGGTGATGTTTTATTATATCAAGTGCGCCTTTCCACAGCTCCACACGAACACCTATCGATGTGGTAGCATCTCCGGACGACAAATTCTGAACCCCAGCAATTAAACGATCATCTAAAGATGTTAGAGAGAACGATATAATAGAAGCAGTGATCATAGTAACAAAGACACCCAACAAGGCCCTACCATGTATAGCTCGATATCCTTGCACAGCTAATACGACAGCAATTAAAAAAAGAACGGTTAGTAGTGGCCCTCGACTGCCGCTCATAGCAATCGCGGTTATTCCAGCCGAGATTGCTAGCAATGACATCCCAAACCAAACATACTGCTTATCGCGGAAAAACAATCCCATGGCATTCATGCTTAGCACAGATAGTATAGCGACGTTTGTGCCATAGATAATAGGAAGATTAAAACCAGCATCTACTCGATACCAATCCTTCCCATGCTGGTAATATTCAATAATACCTTTAATTGACAACATTAATGTTGATATTACAGCGACGCGCAGAAAAGGCATAAAACCAACCTTTTTCGCCATAAAAAAAGATATAAATATACAGCTAAGCACTGTCATACCGTAATTTTCAAAAAAATACTGACTAGTGGGATTTTGATAAATCAAGGAGTGGGCATAAAGGATCGCCACACTTGATAGAAAGCTGATATTAATTAAGTTTCTCGACCTAGATTTAAATAGATCCATATCAGAGCGTAAAACCTTACGCACGAAAACAAACATACAAAACAGAATAATAATATGCACTACCGGTTTGGCAAACTGATAGTTCAATGCATATAAAAGCAACGCCAACAAAAGAAATACATCGAGATTGACCGCAGCAAGAAACGTCCGAAAATATTTCAAGATATTGTCATTAGAACGCATATTGTTTACCGAACTTCTGAATAATTAACTTACGAGAAGGCTTTTCAACATACTTAACCATAAAATGTGCCACCAGAACTACAACGGAAAATACGACGGTAGTTAACAACCAATGTGGAAAACCTACAACACTTAGATTATCCAACAATATGTAACCAATATTCTGGTGTATCAAATATATCGAGTACGACAATCCACCGATATAAGTCAATGGCTTAAGAGATAGAAAAGAACCTTTTCCTAGAGAGACGATTAACATCAAAAAGTGGAAAAATAATACAGTCATCAGTTCGATACCCACATACTGAAAGGTATTAACCAAGACACATATCAAAAGAACGAACAAGCTGCTTTTACTCATATTTTTCTGATGTAGATTGGAGTAACAAATACCCGCTACAAATAAAGAGCCGTATTCCACCAAGAATAACTTTTCTATCTTGCGACTCATATCTAGATCACACATTTGAACGGCTAACAATATGACAGGATAGACCAAGAACAGATATTGCGCATACTGGCGGTAGCGAATCATAAATAAAGACACCCAGAAATAGAAAGTAATCTCTATTGTTAGACTCCAGTACACTCCATCGACATGCTCAAACCCCAAATACTCCTGCGAAAGTGATAAATTAGCGATAAAATCGCCCAAGCCAACTGTACGCCCTTCTAAACCTACCATTGAGATTACTGCATAAATAAGAACAACAGATAACCAATATGCAGGCATGATCCTAGCGATTCTTCCAACCCAAAACTGTTGTAAAGATTTAGCATGAAGCAGCGAATAAAATATAACAAAGCCACTAATTAGAAAGAACAGCTCTACACCTAAGTGTCCGTAACGAGCAACGCCAACAGACACTTCCGAGTTATATAATTCTGCATAACGGTAACAATAATGGTAAAAGACAACTAGCAATACAGCAATGCCGCGTAAAGCATCCAGTTCTATCACTCGGGAATTTTTCAATCGATCAGGTCTCTAACGATTCATGGGACAATAACTATGCTTCTGCTAATCTATAGCCAAAGTGACTGTATGAGCGACCAAAGCGAGACCATACTGGAGGAGGCCGTATCAAACTCCAGCGAGCAACTCTCTCTCAACCTGCTCAAGGTCGGGAATCATAGCATTATCACCATCCACAGTAACCGCCATTCCGTCAAACGCCCCCATATTCATCGCATCGACTTGCTGAATTTCGTCTTTATGAACGTGCATCAGCTTCGGGATACCTTGCACAAGGATAGCGTAAAATGGCATATCGGCATTTGCGCCAACACCATTAACGATAATAAAACGAGCATTCGGATTGGGGGCTGGAGCACTGTGGTTATTAAGCATTTCATAACAAATCGCCGGCACTAGAGTGCCGCGCCAATCTATTCGCCCTAGCATCCAGTCCGCGCTTGAGTTGGTCGTTAGCAAATGTGAGAACGGAATAACTTCCGCAACACTGACATTCGGTAGCAGTAAGTGCTTATCTTTGAGTGGAACCAGTAGGCAGTCTACTTGGATGTTCTTTTCCACTGTGGTTGTTACGACTTGTGTCATGAGTTTCTACCCAATGTTGTTTTACGCTCTGAACTAACTGCAATGCAAGTTGGTAAGGCGTTCCTATAAATGTTACTCGTCCGGTGCCTATTGCACTTTCAGGCATGGAGCCACTGGCACAATTTTCCGGGGTCTGCACCCAAATGTTTTCACAATCACTTAAACCCAATATCGCTTCAGAACCGTCACTGCCCATTCCGCTAAATAAAATACAATTAAATCTGTGCTGATAATGTGCATGGAGGTTAATCAGTACCTGATCGATAGACGGACCATAAGGGCCTGGCCAAGCTTTACCTAGTGTCTGACATACGCCAGATGCTAATACTTGAAATTCGTCTTCTATGGGTGCGACAAGGACATCACCAATCTGCAATTGCAGGCCGTTCTCAAAGTTACGTACGTTGTACTGTCCATGACGACCGACGGCTGAACACAGTGCATGCTCAAAGCGTGGATCAATATGTTGAGCATAAACAAATGCAATCGGCAGTCCACTAGGCAAAGCATCTAAAAATTGCTTCACTGCCTCAGGACCACCAAGTGATGCACCCAATACCCATATTTGCAAAGGTTCCTGCACGTCTGTGCGGGTTAGTACATCTGGCAGAGGGATCGCTGGTAAAGCAGAATTAATGTTGTTTATGTCTTTTGCTGGCGCTCGATCCATCAAGATATCATCGGCACTTGCACCCAACGCTGGAGCGTGTGTAAGTTCACGCAGCTTGCAGAGCAGTCGCTTTTCCCAGCGCAGAAAGGTCGGACAGCTTTTTTGCGGCGCCCGCTCCATTCCAATTAACACAGGGACATGACCATCTAAGAGATGTTCGAGCCAATCAAGTGAATCACCGTCTTCATATATATCAACTAACCACACATCAGTTTCTACCGTATGCAGCTGTAAATCACCGATACGATCAGGCTGCAGGTTGAATACTACCTGAAAACCCAATCGCACCAGCGTGTCGTTAAGCAGGTGCTGCTGCAGCCGGTCATCGGCTATTATGGCAACCCGCGATAATGACATTTAAGCGTCCTCGTTCCCCAAGAATGAATTAATACACTCTAACAAACGGTCTTCTTGGAACGGCTTACCTAGATATTCGTTCACACCAATACTCATGGCCCGTTCACGGTGCTTATCACCGGTACGAGAGGTAATCATAATGATAGGGATGTCTTTTAATCGAGCATCATGGCGTACAAGAGACGCAACCTCGAAACCATCCATACGCGGCATCTCGATATCCAGCAACATCACGTCTGGACGATGATCTTGCAATGTCTCCATGGCATGAACACCGTCTTTAGCAGTGAACACTTCCATGCCATGACGTTCAAGTAAGCGAGTCGTCACCTTACGCACAGTCACCGAGTCATCGACAACCAAGACACGTGGTAAACGACGCTCTTGTTCGTGACGACGTTCAGCTTCTTGCATATCGAGTGCTTTAGCGCGTTGATATTCCAAACTTGATTGAGTACGAATCATGGCCGGCAAATCAAGAATGATAACAACGCTACCATCCCCAAGAATTGTGCCGCCCGAAATACCCATCACGCTAGCAAATTGCGGACCTAAGCTCTTTACAACAATTTCACGCGAACCCAGCAGTGAATCCACTTGCAAGGCAAAAGGCACTGAACCGCGAATTAACAACAGTGGTAACGGTAAATGCTGAGCCGTTACTTTTGGTTGCGCTTCGACATCAAGCATCGCACCCAAGTAATCCAAACGATAGTCGTTGCCAGCGTATTCAAAACGGCGCTCGCTAACAGGCTGTTCGTACAAGCTTTGCAGCTCTGCCACGGAAGCGCGGACGATACCTTGGATGTTATTCAACGGTACGGCATATAGATCATCACCAACACGAACCATCAAGGCGCGGTTTACCGATACGGTAAATGGCAGGCGAACTTCGAACTCAGTGCCAACGCCTGGATTGGAGCGAATTTCAACGCTACCACCCATTTGTTTGATTTCGCTGCTAACGACGTCCATACCAACACCGCGACCAGAAATCTGGGTCACGACCTCTGCCGTGGAGAAGCCTGGCTGCAAAATAAATTGCATCACTTCTTCTTCAGTCAAACGGGCATCTGGCGTGGTCATTCCACGCTCAATAGCTTTACGACGAACGGCTTCTAAGTTGATACCCTTACCGTCATCACGCATGGTAAGAACGACATCACCGCCATCGCGGCGAATGTCGAGTTCAATGCTACCTTGGGCATCTTTACCAGCTTGAAGGCGCTGTTCTGTATGCTCAATACCATGATCGACTGCGTTACGAACCATATGTTCTAACGGCGAGATCATGCGCTCAAGAATAGTACGGTCCATTTCACCTTCAGCGTTGTAAACACGCAAATCAACTTGCTTGTTCAGCTCTAGGCTTACCTGACGCACGATACGACGCAAACGTGGCACCAAACGCTGGAACGGAACCATGCGTGTTTTCATCAAGCCTTCTTGCAGCTCGGTATTCACACGACTCTGTTGCAGCAATAAAGTTTCTGCATCACGGGTTTTATGCGTGAGCGTGTCTTTCAAATCGATCAAATCCGACGCCGATTCCATTAACGCTCGCGACAACTGCTGCATCGACGAGTAGCGGTCCATTTCTAACGGATCGAAATCATCATAGTTCGGCCCTTGGCGCTCTTGACGGAATAGCACTTGCGCTTCGGTTTCTTGATCAAGACGACGTAACTGATCGCGTAAACGCTCCAACGTCATATCCATATCGCCAAGCGTATGGGAAAAGTCGCTAACTTGCTGTTCTAATCGTCCACGACCAATTGCTGTTTCACCGGCAAGGTTAACCAAGTTATCAAGTAAATCTGCAGAGACTTTAACTAATTCAGTTGGTGCTTTGCGTTGGCTGCTTGCAGGGCTAGCAACCGCCTGGGCGGGTGCTTTTGGCTGCTCACGACGTAATGGCAATACATTGGAAGGCTTACTTTCAACCAGCGGTACCAAAGACTGCTCGCTGGTTTCAACGTCGCCAGCGACAGGTGGGGTATCAACCACATCGTCCGACGCATCATCCACTTCAGCTACTGGTATTTCGTCAGTAACTTCAATTAAACGATCACCCGAGTCATGAGCAAGTACACCTTCGCCATTCAACAAGGCTGCCAAGGCTTCAATGCGCACCACAATGGCGTCATGACGCTGGTAAGCATGCTTAAAGAAAGCGTCATCACAACGGGCATTGCGGTCTAACGCCTTCTGAATATCGGACTCGAAATCATGCGCTAGATCGCCAATATCCTTTAATCCAGACAGACGCGCACCACCTTTGAGAGTGTGAAGTACACGTTGAGCTTCATCGGCTCCCGCACGGGAATCCGGTTCTTGCTCCCAATGATGCAAAGCGCGATCGAGCGCTTCCTGTAATTCACCCGCTTCTTCTAAGAAAATCTCAAGAATTTCTCGGTCGGCATCATCTGCAGATTCAGAATGCACTGCGTCTTTCGCCATTGATTGCGGTACATACTCTGCAGAGGCTTCAGGCGACGGTACCGTCAAATAGCTATGAATTTCTGCGATCAATGCCGCTGCATCATCGGGTAAATCCCCACGGCGCACTGCTTGCAACTGCTCAGCAAGGGTATCGTGAGCACGCTGCAATAATGGGAATGTTGCTTCGTCGCGTTCAAGAACACCGTCATTCAAACGCTCGTACAGCGTTTCTAATTCATGACACAAAGCCGCAATTTCTGGCAGCTCCGCCATGCGCGCACCACCTTTCATGGTGTGCAGTTCGCGTTGTAATTGAGCAACAGGCAACAAGTTATCCGGCGACTGCTGCCAATTCTGTAAAACAGATTCTATGGTTTCTGATATCTCGTCAGCTTCTTCCAAGAAGATATCCAGAATAAGGTCATCTTCCTCTTCTTCGCGATCAATCTGTTCTTCCGAACTAGTGACTTCAGGGAGCCATTCCACTTCTGCCGATTCAGATTCAACTGCGGCAATCTCATCTTCTAATGAGTCAATAGCATCGTCGACGGGTAACGCTTCGATTACTGCGTCAGATTCTGTTTCGGCATCGCTCTCGTCGAACTCAAAGTTATTAGATGGAACAAACGAAGGCGTCGTGATGACATTTAATGGCCATTCATGTAAGCGACTCAGAGTTTCTGTTGCCGCTGGAATATCTTGGCCAGCAGCCAAACAGTCCATCATGCCCAACAATTCTTCATGAGCATTAGTCGCAAAATCAATCAGCTCTTCAGACGGCGGAACATCTTGCTCACGAATATTAATGTAAAACTCTTCTAAGCCTTCGGTTAGGGCTTGAACCATAGGCAATTCAGCTTCTTGAGCACCTTGCGCTACAGAACCTAAATCATCAATCATGGCCGATAATATCGAAGCATCAGCTGTAATCTGCCAACGCTGCAACAAATCTTCTGCTTCTAATAACGAATCCATACCACCGGATAAGAAACGCGCAATTGCCTCAGGATTTGGGGCCTGTGGATTTTGTTCGTCTTGCAGTGGCTTAAGCAAGGTTTGCTCTAACTTACGCAAATGCTTCTGCAGCTTTTTCGAGCCATCAATGCTGGTTAAGGTTGCTAACTGCTCAGGGGTTAATACACTGCGTAAAACTGCTTCACCTTGCTCTAAAACATCAATCAATGCGGTGCAGTTCTTCGCTTGATAGGCGCGCAATTCTTTAACCAAACGCTCCATTGGCGACGCAATATCCGCAAACGCGGTTAAGCCAGCCATATGCGCACTGCCCTTCAGAGTATGAAGAGCACGCTGGAGATCATCGCTGATAGGATTTAAAAAGTCGTTATCCCAAGAGTCGCGAATAAAGGCATTGACCGTCGCGAGATGAACTTCTGCCTCACCAATAAAGATATCGATAAGCGCTAAATCATCTTCATCGAGCTCTCGAACCGGTACTTCTAGCTCAAGCTCTTCGAATTCATCATCTTCAATTTCTTCGGCTGTATCAGCGGTAGCATTGACACCAGTAATCGGTAATTCACCAACCGCTTCGCCTTTTGCGATTGCAAAAGCGTAATCCATCAAAGGCAGAGGATCGATCGATGGCGCTTGCTGCAAACGGAAATCTTCAACCAATCCTGGAAGCAAGGTAATGACATGATCAACCAAGGCTAACAGCGGTGCCGATATTTCGATCGTATCGTCCAATACACGATTGAACATATTTTCGATCGACCAAGACAACTCACCAATATCCATAGCGCGAACCATACGACCACTACCTTTTAGGGTGTGGAATGCGCGACGTACCGTACTTAGGGCTTCTTGATCATCGTTGTGAGCACGGAAAGCAGGCCAACTGTCATTTAACGTTTCAATAACTTCTTCGGCTTCTTCCAAAAAGACTTCGATGATCTCTTCATCGATTAAATCATCGTCATCTTCTCTATTTTCGACCAATGCGTTTTCAGTGTTTAATAACGGTACGCTCTCATCAGAGCCTTCAACATCTATGATTTCTGGCAGGTCCAATACCGGTGCTAGCGCTTCTAATTCGATATTTTCTTCATCGTTATCAGCATCGGAACTGAACGCATCGTTATCATTCTCTGCATCGTCTTCGGCAGCCAATGCATCGTTAAATGACGTCACCTCAATGCTTTCATCAGCCCCATTAGAACCCGTGAAAACGTCATTTAACAATTCACTACCGGCATCTTCAGTCGAATCGCCGTCACGAACTAAATCGGCTGACAACATCAAATGACCCAACGTGTTTTCAACGCGAGTTAGCAATTCATCGTCGGTGCCTTCAGCAACATCGGCATAACGTTCAAGATAGTATTCGGTGCCGCTCAATACTTCGGCGAGCAAATCCATCAGCTGCCAATCTTGTTTCGGCGAATCAACTAGCAGCGCTTGTTCTACAAACGTAGCTAACTCCGCCAACACCGCTGCAATGCGCGGCAGCGGTATCATATTGATTGAACCTTCAGTGCTATGCAGCAAGCTCGGCACTACCGACAATTCTGCTGGCGACCACTGATGCGCAATAAAGGACACGATCGCATCCTTAATCTGTTCAATAACATTGCGGGCTTCGCGCAGGACGGCTTTTTGCGCATCCGACATAGCGCTGTCGCTTGGCGTGCTATTCAAGTCGCCCGCACGCTGCATACCGCTCAATGTTGCTTCGACATACAGCAAGGCTCCAGCAACATCCAACAGAGCGTCATCACTTGCGTCGCCGTTTTCAAGTAAGGCTACGACGGCTTGTTCTTGTTCCTGCATCACCTTACGCGGCATGCCTAAACCAAGCATGCCCATAGTGTCAGCAATTTGCTTAATGCTCACACGCACATCGTTAAGCACTGGTACTCGCTCTTGTGAGCCGCGCACCAATAAATCTAAACGTTCTTTGATGGCATTGATTTCATCAATTAATGCGGTAAGCGCGCTACCAATCGCATCCGCCCCAGGGCCAGAGAAGGCATCGCGCTCATGCTGTAATTCGTCTTCCGTTGGCAAAGAGTCATGCAATTCAAAACGCTTCTGCACCAAGCGAATTGCATCGCCGCGAGTATCGGTACGCGCCACATAAAATAATAAATTCTTTAAGAGATCGTCAGCCGGTGGTCGATTGAGCGCAGGCGCCCCTTCATCAACGGCTTGTTTTAATACTTGGTCTAGCTGGCGTAACAGAACTTTCGCACTCTTTGGCAAATTATCCTGACGCATTAACCATTCGCTAAACGCCAAAGCAGGTAACCAAATAACGCCTTGCGGAGTTCCGCCTAGCGCTTTATTCAAACGTGCAAATAACTTGTTCAGATAATGGCGAGCGAGATCAGGTTCGCGATTTTGCAACAGCTGCAACGTTGCAGCCTGCATCATTTGGCGAGTTTTACGTAGCCATTGCGAAAAATTGCCAGCCTCAAATGCGGCTAACTGCTCAGTCGACAAGGTAGGGTTATGAGCAATAACCGGCGTGAACAACGAGGTTTCAGACAGGAAGTTTTCGCCGCGAGTGGATCGCAGTTCATTCAAAATTGGTAACAGAACAACCGGTAAGTCACGTCGACCAACCTTAACGTGCTCAAGGTAGTGCGGCAGCTGGATAATAGCCTGCATCAGCACTTCTAAACCGTCTTGCTCATGACTGAGTGAACCGGAGGCCAAATCACTTGCTACCGCTTCCATTTCTTCGGCCAGCAGTGCAGCGCCATAGAATTCGACCATCTGTAGCGTACCGTGCACTTGGTGCAAGTAGCTCAGACAGAAATTCAAACGACTCTTGTCTTGGGGCTGCTCTACATACAGTTCTAACGCTTGCTGCGCCTGCTGCAGAGTTTCTTTGATTTCCCCTTTTACCCATTCCAGGGCGATGTAGTCCTGACTCATCGCCTTGCGCTCTCCCATGACGAGTTCGATTGCTTGCGTACAAAGGCCGATACTCGGCTGCTATGTACCTGTTCTAATAACGGATGTTGCCAGTCCACCATTTCCCCCAGACCGATGACCAATAAGCCACCGGGAGCAAGGCGCTGAGCCAGCGCGTCAAGAATTTCACGCCGCCGCCAGCGACGAAAGTAAATCAGCACGTTTTGACAGTAGATAATGTGCTGAGATTGCAGCGGACAGCTCTTGAGATTAAGAATATTGACCTGACTGAAACAGCAGCGTTCTCGCAACCGTTCAGCGATCTGAAATTTTTTCGCATTTTGACCTGCAATCACATGATCGCGGTACAGTTCTGGTATCCGCTCTAACGCACGAATCGAATAAACGCCAGCTCGCGCTTTCCGCAGAACAATGGTTGAGATATCCGTGCCGGTAACCGCATAACGCCCACCAAAAGGTTCTAATAAACGCTCAGCTAGCATCGACAAACTGTAAGCCTCTTCCCCAGAAGAACAGCCAACACTCCACAACCCCACGGTCTGACCCGATTGCTGCAAACCAGGTGCATGAGTTTGTAAGTACTCTTCAACCAAAGCAAGTGCATCTGGATCACGAAAGAAGCGTGTTTCTTGTACCGTTAAACGGTCAACCAACACACTCCATTCCATGACGCCCGCAGGACCATCAAGCAGCATCTGATAGTACGCATCGTAATCTCGACAACCGACTTCGAGCATGCGTAAACCAAGGCTAGTCTGCAAAAATGAACGGCGCTGAATTGGCATGCACATACCAGTTCGCTCTTCTAGCAATGCCTGCCAGCGAACGAACTGATGATCATCCAGTTCAGGGACAGTGCTCAAACCTATCGTGCGTAACGGCTGATTCATAGGCGTTCATCCGCCGCTAGAAGCGCGTTACAGCGCTTCTCGCTCGCCCAAGTCAAAGTCGGAAGCCTCTGGCAGCTTAAAGCCTGCCACTGATTCACGCAGCATGTTCGCCATTTCAGCAAGGTTACCAATCGAACGTGCCGTAGCAGTAGTACCGGCAGACGTTTGCGAGGTAATTTCTTGAATAACGTTCATCGTATTCGAAATATGACCCGCAGACGAAGCCTGCTGACGCGCTGCGTTAGAGATGTTTTGAATCAATTCCGCAAGGTTCTTCGATACCGTTTCAATTTCTTCAAGAGCAACACCCGCATCCTGCGCTAGGCGTGCACCACGCACCACTTCTGTCGTGGTTTGTTCCATCGAAATAACCGCTTCGTTAGTATCGTTCTGAATCGTTTTAACCAGTGCTTCAATCTGCTTAGTTGCTGCAGCTGAACGTTCCGCAAGACGCTGAACTTCATCCGCAACCACCGCGAAGCCTCGACCGGCATCACCAGCCATCGAAGCCTGAATAGCAGCGTTCAATGACAGAATGTTGGTTTGGTCAGCAATATCGGTAATCAAAGAGATGATGTCACCAATCTCCTGTGACGATTCACCCAGACGTTTAATACGTTTAGACGTTTCTTGAATCTGCTCACGGATGTTATCCATGCCGTTGATGGTCGCTTGTACCACTTCAGCACCTTTGTTGGCGATCGCAACCGACCGCTCCGCAACCGCAGACGATTCAGAGGCGTTCGCCGATACTTGGTCAATCGACACCGCCATTTCGTTAATCGCAGCAGAAGCACCAGCAATTTCTTGCGCTTGGTGTTCAGATGCCTCAGCCAAATGCATGGCCGTTGCCTGAGTTTCTTGTGCCGCTGACGATACCTGTACCGCTGTTTCGTTGATCGCAGATACCAAAGAGCGCATCTGGTCGATGGCGTAGTTGATCGCGTCAGCAATCGCACCAGTGAAATCCTCGGTAACCGTTGCAGAAGCAGCCAAATCACCGTCTGCAAGATCGGCGATTTCATCGAGAAGACGCAAAATCGCAACTTGGTTTTGGTCACTCTGACGTTGCGTATCTTCTTGATTGCGGCGAGTTTCCCGAATAGACACAACACCCATGCCCACTAAAGACATCAAGGCTAAGAAAGCAGCCAAGTAACCGATCAACTGCAAACGACCACGTTGTTCGGCATTACTTTGAATGGTTTCAGTCAAAGTCGATGTTTGTTCTAGCAGAGTTTGAGAGTCGCGGAAGATGCTATCCGAGGCTTCACGCACCTGAAATAGTTCTGGCGAAGTTTCCAAAATCTCATCCACCGAACCCGATACGAACTCAAACAACTCAGCAACTTCCGCTAACGCGTAGATAGCTTCTTCGTTGGTGACTTGTGAAATGTTCATGGCAATATTGCCTTGAATCATACCGTTCAATACCCGACCAAATAACGACGCATCTCGACCGAAAGCATCCGCCGCCATTACCGCGTCTTCACCACCAGCCAGTACTTTGTTGACCGATCGTACAATACGTTCAGCTAACCAAGACTGACGCTGAGCAACCGCAACCTGTTCGGCCGGAGCGCCACTATCGAGTAGTAATTCTACGATCTCGTCGTATTCAACCTGCAACTGAGGAATTGTTTCTGCCAGTGTTGCCGCAACTTCGTGCAACGACAGAATAATCTCTTGTGAACGAATAATTTGGTCAGCGTTACCCTGTACGGTTTCCCATACACCCTGTACGCCTGTCATAGAAGCTACTTCAGCTGCCGGTAAGTTATTCGTCGCGTCACCCTTGGTTAAATAAACCCAGCGAGTCGCAAACTTATCACGCGCTTCACGTAATTGACCGAAGGCGTCTTCTTTACCGCCTGCAGCTTCCACTGCGTTTTTCGCTAACTCCTGAGACAGTACGCGCAATTCACCTGCGTGTTCAATGTACTGTTCATCACGATCCGCCAGAATGTTTACCCAGACGGTGATACCAACGAACACCCCCAAGAAAACCACCAGCAGGGCCGCCAGAATACCATTTGCCCGGTTACTGAACGCTGTTGACTTAGCGCTACTTGTATTTCCGCTCATGCCGTCCTCTCCAACTCACTGCATGCATTTCATTTATATCTGCCTTAAGGAAGGCAGGTTTATTCTTGTTTTAACCGAATTTATACGGCGATGTGCAGGAATTCCGGCGATTGAGTTATTTCACCCAATTGAAGTACCGGCCAAACTCGACCATCTCGGCCAAATCCTCTTTCCACAAACCGTGCCAATGACTCTGGCAGATCTGTGACAGGCGCTTCCCGGTCAACCGGAAAGGTCTGCATCCCCAATACAGCATCCACTAACAAACCAACTAAATGATCGTTCTGCTCGATCACCAATACACGCTGACTACGCCATCCAGTTTTCACCGGCAGATTAAGTAATCCTGCCAGATCCATTACTGAGACCATACGTCCGCGAACATTGGCAATACCCATCACCCAATTTTTAACACCAGGCACCCGAGTTACGCGCGGTGGCTGCAAAATTTCTACAACCTCCGCCATATTCGCAACATAGGATTGCCCAGCGAGCATAAAACCAATACCACGCCATGTTGCAACGCTTTCTACCTGCTGCGGCAATGCCGACGCATTGAAACGGCTTTGCTGTTCAATGTTTTGCAGGTATTCAAACGGGTGCATCATTCATCAACCGCCCGAACAGCTTCAATTTCAGACAAGAGTCGAGCCTCCGTCACAGGCTTAACCAGATAGCCAGAAGCTCCCTGACGCTTGCCCCAGACGCGATCCGTTTCTTGATCTTTGGTGGTCACGATAATGACGGGAATGTGTTTCGTCTCCGGATTACGGGTCAACTGACGCGTCGCTTGAAAGCCATTAAGGCCTGGCATAACGATGTCCATCAATACCACATCCGGTTTCTCTTGACGGGCGACAGCCACACCATCGGCACCGTTTTCTGCATTCAGCACCTCATGGCCATGCTTCTCCAGCACGGAACGGAATGCTTCCGTCTCTGTTGGAGAATCATCCACTACTAAAATGCGAGCCATGCCTGCTACCCCTTACCTAATTCTATCGATGTCGTTTTACTTAACGTGCTGGCGAATAGAGCCAAGCAGCTCTTCTTTACTGAACGGCTTGGTTAAATATTCATCAGAACCTACGATACGTCCCTTGGCCTTATCGAACAGACCATCTTTACTGGAAAGCATGATGACTGGTGTAGATTTAAATTTAGAATTATTTTTAATCAACGCACACGTCTGATAACCATCCAAACGCGGCATCATAATATCGACGAAAATAATATCTGGATTGGTGTCGGCAATTTTTGCCAGTGCATCAAAACCATCTGTCGCTGTAAATACTTCACAACCGACTTTTTTGAGTAAGGTCTCCGCCGTGCGGCGAATCGTCTTACTGTCGTCGATCACCATGACCTTAATATCTTGAAAATTCTCGTCCATAGGGAGGCCTTCAACCATCCAATTCTTTGTTTTTTTAGTAGGTGCCCTAGGGCTAGAACAAGTCTTGCCATAAGGTAATTTTATTTGGCCGATTAACACGAAGCGCCGCTAAAAATTACCATCCCCAAAGCCGCATAGACATTGCTGTGCACTTTTGTACCATACATTAAGAGGGCAGGCTAGCGGCGGCGGTCGCAAATCTCGGCTACATAAGGGCTGAGCATGCGGTACACTGGGACACGCATCACAAAATAGAACTCTTTCGGAGCCCATATGAGTATCAAGCTTGGCATCGTCATGGACCCTATCGGTCAAATCAACTTCAAAAAAGATACCTCCCTGGCACTATTAAATGCAGCGCAAGAACGCGGCTGCGAATTGTTTTATATGGAACAGGCCGATTTATCCATCCAAGCGGGCCGAGCATACGGACGCATGGCACCGATAAAAGTAGCGATGAACCAAGATCACTGGTTTGATCTGGGTGAATACCAAGACCGCTTACTTGCCGATCTCGACATTATTTTAATGCGCAAAGACCCACCGTTCGATGGTGAATTCATTTACAGCACCTACATTCTCGAACGCGCGGAACAAGAAGGCGTACTGATTGCAAATAAGCCGCAAAGCCTGCGCGACTGTAACGAGAAGGTCTTTGCTACCGCCTTCGCAGATTTGATGTCGCCAACCATAGTGACGCGCCGTTCAGACCTACTAAAACAGTTTCACCGCGAGCACGGCGACGTTATTTTTAAACCGCTTGACGGTATGGGTGGCTCGTCCATTTTCCGTTTAAGACAAGACGACCCGAATGTCAGCGTCATCATAGAAACACTGACTAACCATGGTCAGCAGCAAATCATGGCACAGCGCTTTATTCCTGACATTACCGCTGGTGATAAGCGTATTCTGATGATTGATGGTGAACCAGTTCCCTACTGCTTAGCTCGCATTCCAGCCGATGGCGAAACCCGTGGTAATTTAGCGGCCGGAGGTCGTGGCGTTACTCAGCCGCTGTCTGATAGCGACCGCGCAATTGCTGAGAAAATAGGCCCTGAATTGAAAGCGCGCGGCCTGTACTTTGTAGGCTTAGATATCATAGGCAACTACGTCACTGAAATTAACGTCACAAGCCCTACCTGTGTGCGCGAAATCAGTCGTGATAGCGGCATTGATGTTGCCACTCAATTGATTGATGCTTTGTTAGCTAAACGTTAATGCAAAAACGCCGCGCAATCACGCGCGGCGTAGCCTGTCTGATGGCGCGCCTCGGTGGACAAAACAGCCCAATAAGCGCAGACTTGCAGCAGATTTTTCCACTGTGATAAGAACGGGTAAACCTGCACGCATGGCTGAAACCACCGTGACCAGTACAGACAGACTCACCTTTGCGCTATTTCTCGCGATACTAGTGCACGCCATGGTAGTTCTGGGCATCAGCTTTCAAGCCAGCGACCGCAGCAGCATAGCGTCAACGCTAGAGATCACGCTCGCCGCTTATAAAAGTGATAAAGCGCCGGAAAAAGCTGACTTCCTAGCCCAAGAGAATCAAGAAGGCAGCGGCACCCTCGATGAAGCCAAAATGCTCACCACCGACGTTGAAGCTGTTTTCCACGCCAATGAAATTCGTGACAACGTCGCCAAAGAGCAAATCCCGACCGCCCCGAAGCAAAATGATGTCACACGCCAACAAATAGTCACTGCGACCAAAAGCGCTACCAAACAAGAAACCAGTCGCCCAGACGAAACGGTTACCCCAAGCGATCTCCCTGAGGGACCACAAAAAAGTTTATTGCAGCGCAGCTTAGAAATGGCCAGCTTAGAGGCCAAGCTTGATAGCTTGCGTCAAACCTACGCTAAACAGCCGCGAGTTCAGCGCTTAACCGCCGCATCGACCATGAAAGCCAGTGACGCTTACTACGTAAATAGCTGGCGTCATAAAGTCGAGCAGATGGGCGCCATTAATTATCCGCGCGAAGCAGAGAACTGTTACGACGACTGTCGCTTGCGCATTTTAGTTGCCATCAATCCCAACGGCACGATTAACGAATTGCGAATACTAGAGTCTTCAGGGCGCAAAATTCTTGATGACGCGGCTCTGCGAATCGTGCGTCTCGCCGCGCCCTTTGCTCCTTTTTCGGAGGAGATGCGCCGCGACATGGATTTACTCGAAATCATTCGAACCTGGCAGTTCAAAGGCAACCGCTACCTTTCGGGCACTGAGTAATGAAAGAAATCAAAAGCCTGCGCAATCATCTATTAATTGCCATGCCGCAACTCGAAGACACTTGGTTTGCAGGCACAGTCACCTACATGTGTGAACACAATCAAGACGGCGCTATGGGTGTAGTGCTCAATCGCCCTTTGGATTTAGATTTTGCTGAAGTCTGCGACCAACTAGAAATTCCCCGCTTACCGTCCGTTAATGCAGAAATATTGTGCGGCGGCCCCGTCAGCCAAGAAAATGGTTTTATCCTGCATCGCGAACAAGGCAACTGGGAATCCACACTCAATGTTACCGAGCAAGCACACCTAACATCTTCTAAAGATATTCTTGAAGCGATCGCTACGGGCGCCGGGCCTCGGCATTATTTGCTGGGATTAGGCTACGCAGGCTGGAGTGCGCAGCAGCTCGATAAAGAGCTACGCGAAAACTCATGGATTACGTTAGAGGCAACACCAGAGCTGATATTCGAAACAGACATCCACGATCTTTACAACATAGCTCTAAGCACACTAGGCATTAGTGCCGAATTTTTAAGCAGTGATGCCGGCCATGCCTGAGGTCATTGTTCCTGAACGCTTTAACAGCTTTATGGGTTTCGACTTTGGTACTCAGCGCATTGGCATTGCCATGGGGCAGCGTATTACCGCCAGTGCCAATCCGTTAGCACCGATCAAAGCGCGCGATGGTGTACCGGACTGGGATTTGTTGCAGCGTATTATCACGGAATGGCAACCGGATGCTTTTATTGTCGGATTACCGCTCAATATGGACGGTAGTGATAGCGAAATGAGCCGTCGTGCGGCAAAATTCGCCAAACGACTAGAGGGGCGCTTTCATCGTCCTGCTTATACCCATGACGAACGCCTGACAAGCTATGAAGCAAAAGGCATCGTTATTGCCGAAGGTGGTAATAGAAACTTCGGCGAGAACTCGGTCGACGGCATTGCTGCCCAACTCATACTAGAAAGCTGGATGATCGCACATCCGCGCGAGCAAGGAGAATCTCGATGAATTTGCCCGATATTGAACAAACGTGTGAATCATTAGGCGAGCAAATCAAAGCCTTCGCCGCTGAGCGTGACTTAGACGATCCTCTTTTAGTTGGCATTCGCACCGGCGGCGTTTGGGTCGCCCAGCGCCTGCAACAGTACTTAAATCCACACGCAGAGATCAGCGTATTGGATATTAGCTTTTATCGCGATGACTTCACTCGTCACGGATTGCACCCGCAAGTAAAAGGGTCAGAACTGCCGGACAGCATTGAAGATCGCCACATTATTTTAGTCGATGACGTCATTATGAGCGGCCGTACCATTCGCGCTGCCATGAACGAGTTGTTCGATTATGGGCGCCCTGCCAGTATTAGCCTTGTGTGTCTACTGGATATCGGCCGCCGTGAACTGCCAATTCAGCCTGACTTATGCGGTGCAACCATCGCCTTAAATGAAGGTCAATTGATCAAGCTAGGCGGGCCAAATCCACTGACATTGTCACTGGCGTAAGCTCAATAGCGACGCAGGCCGCAACCGAATTTTAACACTTATTATCTACAACTTATAAAGTAGTGCCCTATGACTACCGATCCCAGCAAGGTTCAGTTGACGGAAGACGGACGCCTGAAACATTTCCTCACCACGGAAGGACTCAGCCGCGAACTGCTTACCGAAATTCTTGATACCGCCGACTCGTTTATCAGTACACAAGAACGTGCCGTTAAAACGGTTCCTTTGTTGCGTGGTAAAACCGTGGTAAACCTGTTTTTCGAAAACAGCACGCGTACACGCTCAACTTTTGAGTTGGCCGCCAAGCGCTTATCAGCAGACATTCTCAATTTAGACATCGCCAAATCTGCAACTGCGAAAGGCGAAACTCTAATGGACACCTTGTGGAACCTAGAAGCGATGTACAGCGATATGTTCGTTGTACGTCATGCGGACTCCGGCGCGGCGCATTTTATCGCCGAACACGTGACCCCTAACGTTGCTATTATCAACGCCGGTGACGGACGCCATGCGCATCCAACCCAAGCCATGCTCGACATGCTCACCATTCGCCGCCATACCGGCAGCATTGAAGGCAAGATAGTCGCCATCGTCGGGGATATTTTGCACTCACGCGTTGCTCGCTCGCAGATTCATGCTCTGCGCACACTTGGCGCTGCTGAAGTACGTGTTATTGGCCCAGGTACATTGCTACCACGAGATATTGATGCGTTAGGTGCTCGACCGTTTTACAACATGAATCAAGGCCTAGCCGATTGCGATGTGGTTATCATGCTGCGCCTGCAAAAAGAGCGCATGCAAAATGCTTTATTGCCTAGCGAAAGCGAATTTTTCAAGCTATATGGCTTAACCGAAGAGAAGTTAGCGCTCGCCAAACCAGATGCCATCGTGATGCATCCAGGGCCAATCAACCGCGGCGTAGAAATTGAATCCGCGGTTGCTGATGGCCCACAATCCGTCATTCTTAACCAAGTTAGTTACGGTATTGCCGTACGTATGGCTGTTATGGCAATGGCCATGAGTGGCCAACAATCAGCACAAATGATCGACGAGGACGGCGCGCAATGAGATATCTACAGATTGAAAATGCCCGCTTAATCGATCCGGCTAATAATTTAGATACTGTTGCCGAAATCTTTGTGGCTGATGGTCGCATCCAAACCATTGGTCGTCGTCCTATCGCAGGTGAAATCGAAGAAAGCATTGATGCTCAAGGGCAATGGTTAATTCCTGGGCTTATTGATCTTGGTGGCCACTTACCCGAACCTGGATACAGCCAAAAAGGTAGCATTGCTAGCGAAACTCGCGCGGCTTGTGCCGGTGGTTTTACCCATATCTGTAGCTTGCCAGACACTAAACCAGTTGCAGACACCGCTGCGGTTATTCAGTTAGTGCTAGAAAAAGCCGCCAAGGCCGGTTTTGCCCGAGTACTGCCTTTAGGTGCTCTTACCCAAGGTTTAGCAGGAGAGCAAATTGCCAACATGGTAACCCTGCAAGAAGCAGGAGCCGTTGCGCTCAGTAATGCACGTCGCCCAATTAGAGATAACTACGTACTGCGTCGTTTAATGGAATATGCGGCAACCTACGATATCCCGCTATTTTTAACGGCTAATGACGAAGCCTTATCTGCCGGTGGCTGCATGCACGAGGGCCCAACCGCAACACGCATGGGCTTAAGCGGCATTCCAGAAACCGCCGAAACCATCGCCATTGCCAATATTCTTTTGCTTATCGAGCAGACTGGCGTGCGCGCACATATCAGTCAAATCAGCTGCGCGCGCAGTGTTGCTATGTTGACCGAAGCTCACCAGCGCGGTTTACCTGTGACGGCAGACACCACATTAGCCAACTTGCTTTATACCGATGAAGCCGTTGAGGGCTACAACAGCTTGTTTAATGTGCAGCCTCCATTGCGAAGTGAACGTGATCGCCTGGCTTTACTGCAAGCCGTAGAGCAAGGCCATTTAGCCATCAGTTCAAATCATCAGCCGCATGAAATTGCGGCCAAGAAAGCACCGTTTGCCGATGCCGAAGCCGGTATGAGCCAATACGACCACTTCTTACCGCAAGCGCTCAGTTTAGTGCATCGCGGTGAGCTGAGTATCGATGCCTTGATTCGTGCCACCAGCACAATCCCAGCTAACTTACTCGGGCTGCGTCAACAGCTGACCGAAGGCGCCGCCTTTAATGCCTGCCTTGTTGACCCGAATGCAGAGAATGTCGTCACCGCACAATCTCTGCAATCCCGAGGTCGCAACCATCCTGCGCTTGGTCGCACGTTGAAAGGACAAGTAAAACGCGTATTTGTCGACGGCCAACTGGTGTTTGCTAGCTAAGCGCACACGTCGATCGAACCTTGCCCCGTGCGAAGAGCAAAACTGAGTACGGGGCAAAATTGCTGCTGTAAACCTTCATTCTGGCGGTATTCGCCTATACTGACAGAATGGTCAAGCATGACACTCTTCCCAGTAATACTGCGATCCTACGCTGGCGCGATGCCTTTTTAGCATTGAACCAAGAACGCTTGGATGCTACCCGCAGTCAGATGACAAAACGCCAGCAAGCCGTTATCGATGTGCTTGCCGTGTTGCTGCACGTCAATCACCCCCGTTTACCTGGATTTGTAACTGCAGACACGCCTTGTGGAGTTCGAGGATTTACACCGAGCATCGCTCAGCGCTCAGCTTTGCATACATTAGCTCGTGGTGTGCAATTACCACGAGATCCGGCACACCGCTCTATTCATGCGCTCTACTTAATGGGCAGTTTAGGCTCAGTCGCACAGTCGAGCAGCAGTGATCTCGATGTCTGGGTTTGCCATGATGAATTATTACGACCACAGCATTTGGCAGCACTAAGACAGAAATGCGATTTAATCGAACAGTGGGCAGCGCAACAAAATTGCGAAGTGCACTTTTTCTTGATGAACCTGACGGAATTTCGTCAAGGGCAAAGTCGCTCCGCCGATGGTGAGGATTGCGGCAGTACCCAGCATTTACTATTGCTCGACGAATTCTATCGCAGCGCTTTATGGCTGGCAGGCGCCTGTCCGCGTTGGTGGGCCATTCCATTAAGTGAAGAAACCCGCGCGGATTCGTACTGGCAGCGTTTGGTCGACAACCATATTGTTAGCGTTAATCAATGGCTGGATGTTGGTTCCATCGCCACCATTCCCGCTGCCGAGTTCGTCGGCGCAGGGCTTTGGCAGCTCAATAAAGGTCTCGCCAATCCTTATAAATCATTACTCAAATTACTACTCACGCGTCATTACGCCAGCCAATACCCGCGCATCCGCCCATTGTGTTGGGATTTAAAAGAACAGGTTCAAAACGGCGGTGCTAATTTCAAAAACTGCGATGCCTACCGTTTAATGTTGGGTCGCATCCAACAGCAATTACAACAGGAAGGAAATGCACAACGAGTAGAATTAGTACGCCGCGCCTTTTATTACAAAGCGGATTTACCGCTGACAGAACTCAATAAAGGGCAACGAGATGGTTGGCGCGCCCAAGAACTACTAGCACTGACATCCGAATGGGGCTGGGATCAAAACCAGTTAATCGCACTCGATCAACGTCAGCATTGGAGCCCGCAAACCGTCAGTCGTGAGCGCAATGCACTGGTGAGCGAAATGCTCAGCAGCTATCGCTATTTAGCGATTTTCAGTCAGCGTTATGCTTCTCGGATTCATATTCAACCTCGCGATCTTAAAGTCTTAGGCAACCGCTTAACCGCTGCCTTTGAAACTCGCCCCGGTAAAATCATTCAAATAAATCCGGGGATTCGCAGTGAGTTAGAACAAGAAAAAATCACCCTGAATTTAAAGAACTCACATTGGCAATTATATCCCGGCCCTTGGCGCCCCAACGACAATCAAGCCCCCTTACGCCAATCAGAAAGCCTAGTCGAGCTACTGGCATTCGCTCGTTACAATGGCTTATTGCATGATTACACCCAAATTGCGCTATATCCGCAGCACAATTCGCTAACTCAATACGAGTTACGCGAGCTGCTTGGTGTAATGAAGCAATTGCCATCCCCAAAGTTAAATAACAGTGCCTTAACCACAGAAGCCTACCCGCTAGCACTGCACATATTTGTCAATGCAGGAGTCGATCCACAACACCAACTCAGCCGCCGTGGCATGCAGAAGATCAGCAATCGTGATGATTCTCTCGGCTATAGCTCAACTCGAGAAAATCTCGTGCACACGGCTGATGTACTGAGCATTAACAGTTGGGGAGAGTGGCAAGTTAGCCGTTATGAAGGGCACAGCGCTATCGCCGATATTCTCGCGCAAGTACTGACCCACCGCGAATTAGCGCGGCAACAAGGTTGGCCCGAATGGTATGTACACTGCCACTGTGTGAGTCGTGCCATTGCGATCCGCGAACGCGTTACCGAATTACTAACCGATGTAACCTCACATTTTTTACAACCACAGCCCTCGCCCTACTTGCTACAAATCGGCGCCGACTACCACCTGTTAGAGATACGCCAACGCAAACTCCATATCGAACATGCCGAATCACCCCAAGCCTTACTGACACTGCTGGCACGGCCACGAAAGCGCTACCAAACCTGGCAATTAGATCGACATGCTCTGCCCGACAGCCCTCTGCGATTAATCCTCGAAGAAAGCCGTAGCGGTATTTGGCAGGTGTATTACTGGCGCGATAAAGACTATATCTTTGTTTATGTTTGCGATGAACGCGGTGCCTTATTCTTTCAACAATGGCCAGAAAGCGATTTACGCCAATGGCTAATTCCCTTGCTCCGATTTATGTACCGTCTTGATCAACGCTGGCAATATTCCCAAAACCGCAGCCACGCGCGCCCGATTAAGCTGGCAGAACTAAAACTTAAACCGCTAAGTTACGAGTTCGAATGCGAACGCCGTCGTATGCCCGACGATGTACAACTACCCGCGGCGATTGATCTGCACGCTGTCATTGATCATCAACGGCACATGACGTTTTACTGCAATGGGCAAGAATTTCGCCAATCAATGCACGGCGATCAGCTATTTAGCAACGTCGCTAACCACGTAAGAGAACTAAGACACAATGCCGCAGCCTACGATTGCCGCTTAACCGACTTAATATTGGCCGACAATGAACAACTCGTCGCACACCTAACCGTACGTCAGCGCTTAGAAAAGCGTCTATCCGAAACCTTAATTTCCACTCCGATATAACCCTGCCACTCGGCAAGTATTCCTGCGTCCAACGATCTCATCAGCAAACGGCGCAATTTGCTGTATCCCTGTTAGAACTAGGCTCTGAACAAGCGCAGACAGGTTCTGAGAATCCCCGTATAATGCCTACAGTTAGGAGAATCATTATGCGACTGCGGCCGATTATTATGTGTCTGTTCAGCTTGGGCTTATTAGCTGGGCTATCAGCCTGTGGGCAAAAAGGCCCACTTTATCTGCCAGACCAAGACCCTGCTCAAATGGAAAATCAGTTTTAATATGTCTGTATTCAATTATAAAAATGGCGTTTTAAACGCTGAAAATGTGTCATTAGCCGCATTAGCCGAGCAGCACGGTACGCCGCTGTATGTCTATTCTCGTGCCGCTTTTGAGCAACATTTCACCGCTTATACCGATGCTTTAGGTGAATGGCCGAGCTTGGTCTGCTTCGCGGTCAAATCTAACTCTAACATTGGTGTTCTGAGCGCCTTAGCACGCATAGGAGCAGGCTTCGATATCGTTAGTGAAGGCGAATTAGAACGCGTACTGGCGGCAGGTGGCGAACCCTCTCGCATCGTCTTCTCAGGTGTTGGTAAGCAAGCACGCGAAATGCAGCGCGCCCTTAATGTTGGCGTGTACTGCTTCAACGTTGAATCAGAAGCTGAATTAGAGCGTTTAAGTGAAGTCGCCAGCGCCATGGGCAAAACTGCCTCGGTTTCTCTGCGCGTAAACCCCGACGTCGATGCGCAAACGCATCCATATATTTCTACTGGCTTAAAAGATAATAAGTTCGGTATTGATATCAATGACGCCGCGCGTATTTATCAAAAAGCAGCCAGCTTGCCGGGCATTGCCATCAAAGGTGTCGACTGTCATATCGGTAGCCAGCTAACCGAAATTTCGCCATTTTTAGATGCACTCGATCGAGTGTTAGAACTGGTTGACGACTTAGCCGCGCGCGAAATTCGCATTGAACATCTCGACCTAGGCGGTGGCCTCGGCGTTAAGTATCGCGATGAGAACCCTGCCTCGCCTGCCGAATACATTGCAGCTATTAAAGAACGTTTAGGTGATCGCACCTTTAAACTCATTTTTGAACCAGGTCGCTCAGTATCCGCCAACGCCGGTGTGTTTTTGACCCGCGTTGAATATTTAAAACTGAACGATCATAAGAATTTCGCCATTATCGACGGTGCAATGAACGACTTGATTCGCCCTGCGCTGTACAGCGCGTGGCAAGCGATTGTACCGGTAAATGAAACCTCAGAAGAGCCTGTACGCGCGTACGACCTTGTTGGTCCGGTGTGTGAAACTGGGGACTTCTTAGGTAAGGATCGTGATCTTGCGATCAAACAAGGCGATCTATTAGCGGTGATGTCCGCTGGCGCATACGGCTTTGTAATGGCATCCAACTACAACAGTCGTGGTCGCCCTGCAGAAATAATGGTCGATGGTGAACAAGCCTATGTTGTGCGCGAGCGCGAAAGTATTGCATCCTTGTTTAGCAACGAATCCTGCTTGCCAAAATAATTAGGTCTAGGAAATAACTCTATGTGGCTGAAGTTCAGCAAAATGCACGGCTTAGGTAACGACTTTGTCGTCGTCGACCTAGTAACTCAGAGCGGTTTTATTCGCCCTGAGCGCGTGCGCGAACTCGCTCATCGCAATTTCGGCATTGGCTTTGATCAACTGCTTATCGTTGAGCAACCGTCCCGTCCTGATGTCGACTTTAAATACCGTATTTTCAATGCCGATGGCAGTGAAGTTGAAAATTGCGGCAATGGCGCACGTTGCTTTGCGCGATTTGTTTATGATCAGCACCTAACCGGTAAGCGCACCATTAGAGTCGAAACCGCAAACGGCATCATAGAATTAAACCTTACCGACGATAATCAAGTGGTTGTTGATATGGGGAAACCCATTTTAATACCCGCAGACATTCCGTTTAGCGCTAACCAATTTGCACCGGAATACAGCATCGAAGTAGACGGCATTGGCGCAGTCAATATCGGTGCAGTGTCGATGGGCAATCCTCATGCCGTGCTACGCGTCGATGATGTCGATACCGCCCCCGTAGAAAGCTGGGGCCCACTTTTAGAAAGCTGCCCGCAATTTCCACGCAAAGTGAACGTTGGCTTTATGCAAGTGATTGATGAACACAATATCCGCTTACGGGTATTTGAACGCGGTTCGGGTGAAACCTTAGCCTGTGGCACCGGTGCCTGCGCCGCTGTGGTCTCGGGGCAACTACGCGGCTGGTTAAAACCCGGCGTCACCGTTAGCTTACCGGGTGGTGAATTATTTATTGAGTGGGACGGCAAAAACTCAGTGAATATGACTGGACCAGCCAGTACCGTTTTTGAAGGGCGTGTAAACGTTTAAGGAATAAGAGTATGAGTCAGTTACCGCGCTTAACAGAAGCCGATGTGGTGCAGTTTTTAGAAGACCATCCAGAATTCTTTATTGGTAAAGATGCTCTGCTGTCTGACATGCGAATTCCACATAATAGTGGGCCAGCAACTAGCTTAGTTGAACGTCAATTAGCCGTGCATCGTGAACGTAATGTTGAACTACGCCAGCGCCTATCGGATCTACTGGAAAATGCCCGTCGTAATGACCAGCTATTTGAGAAAAGCCGACGCCTAGTGCTGGCGTTAGTCGAAGCGGAAAACTGGATGGGGGTTCAAGCCGCACTGGATGACTCCCTGCGTAAAGACTTTGGTGTCGATGCTTGGGCGATGTTGCATTTTACTGAGCGGCAATTAGAAGAACCTCTGATTGCCATTCACAGCACTGAAAGACAACGGACAACTCACCGCCTGTTTAAAGGTCATAGAGCTATCTGCGGGCAATTACCCGCCAGCGATATTGCCATGCTATTAGGGGTTGATAGTAGTGATGCTAAATCCGTGGCCTCCGCGCAAATTCGCGGTCGCGACAACAATGGCGTACTCACCATTGCCAGTAAAAATCCAAGCTACTATCGCAGCTCAATGGATACCTTGTTTCTCGACTACATCGCCGATGTCCTGGCATTGCGTTTACCGCAAATACCGGTTGGCTGAGGGTTTTTATGGCTATCCGCTTACTGACGTTTGATCTCGATAACACGCTGTGGGCAGTCGAACCTATCATAGTCGAAGCGGAAGCGGCCATGTATTCATGGATTGAGCAAAACTGCCCCGGCACCTCCCAGCTCTATAGTCCGGAAGGACTGCGACAATACAAAGCCGAACTGGCCGAATGCTATCCGTCGATGCGCCATCAAATATCTAAACTACGCTACGAAACCTTGCGCCGTGCTTTTATGCAGGCCGGCGTTAGCCACGATGAAGCCGTAGCGCTGGCGGGTGAGGCCTTTGCGGTTTTTCATCAAGCTCGCAACCGTGTCACTTTTTTCGATGATGCTCTACAAACCCTAGAAGATTTAAACAAAGACTTAGCCTTGATCGCCGTCAGTAATGGCAATGCCGATTTAAAGATGATTGGTATCCATCATTTGTTTGATCATCATTTCAATGCAGAAAATGTCGGTGCAGCGAAGCCGAGCCCAGATATGTTTCATGCAGCATTGAACGCAGCAGGTGTGGCTGCACACGAAAGTATTCATATTGGTGATCACCCAGTAGAAGATATCGCCACAGCAGCGACGCTGGGTATGAAAACAATTTGGGTTAACTTTGACGAACGGGTCTGGCCTTTAGATCATGTCTGTGCGGATGCCGAAATTACTCATTGGTCGCAATTGGCACTGCAGATCGAGCGCCTTGCCGATCAGTAAGTATCGCTGCTGTAAAAAAGCATGACTCATCGCCCAAATGTAATGGAGGGTGCGACTCGTTTAGATCCGTTGCTGAAAATACAGGTTTAGTAGTAACAGCATGAGCCGAATGACCGGACAAAAGCCAAACAATCCCCAGAAGTAACAGCGCGATAGCCGCTGGAATTGCATGCATACGTCGACGAAATCGTCGACTGTCATTGCGTTGTTGGATATTTGAATAGATATTCACAATAAAGCATCCCTGCCGTAGTAGAAGAGAAAGCATAGCAGTAGGACCAACAATTGGGAGTTAAACTCCCAATGTGGCCTAATTTGCTACGCTCAGGTACCTGACTTTTAGTCCGAACTGGACATTTCAGGCATCTATCTAGCGCTTTGACCTAATTAAATTGGGCGACTGCCATAACTGGTCTGCGGCTTACGTGGCGGATCTCCCATGACGTTATCGTCAACGGTTTTAATTTGTCCGCCGCGCGCCAAAAACGCGGCAACTTCTGCATCCAATGACTCACGCAGTTTGCGATGCGCTTCCGCAGAGCCAAAGCTCACATCAGTAATGGGCGCTTCGTCTTGTTCTTCTTCTGGACCCAAATCAGTTTCTGATTCATTGTCCATTTCTTCATCCGGCATCGCCATATCGTTGTCTTTAGTAGCCATGCGGCAGTCCTCTCTTGGTAATCATATTCACGACATAACTTATAGCTAAGGATTCAGTTGCCGCCATGATCTGAAAACATAAATTACAAAAAAAATACTAAGGTCAGAAAAAATACAATAAAGATGGGAAAACGCGACCGCTTACCGACGAACGATGGTTTTCTAAACAGAAGGGATTTAACAAGATAAAAAAAGCCCCGAACGGGTCGGGGCTTTGATAAGCACTATATAGAACTAACGCTTATTAACGACCAGACATAAACTTGATGGCGCCTAGGATTTCATCATCAGAACAGTTAGCACAGTTACCACGAGGCGGCATAGCGTTAATACCATTCAACGCATTCTTCCACACGGCATCCAACCCTTTCTCTAAGCGTGTATCCCAAGCAGCCTTGTCGCCTTTCTTAGGAGCACCAAGAACGCCGATGCTATGACATGCTGTACATGCAATGTTGTATACCTCTTCACCCGTACGAGGCTCTGCTGGCGCTACCGCTGCACCGCCACATTCCGCGCCAACGCATACTTCACCAACTGGCTTGATGCGTTCATGGATTTTCGCTGCGTTTGCGTCAGTTTCTGCATACGCTTGCGCCATTAATAAAGTGGCAGCAGCCAAGATCAATGCTTTCAGTTGTTTCACGAAGGTGTCCTCATCTAAGCTATCACGGCTTGTAATTTTAAAGTCGGACGCATTATAGCGGTATTTTGTAGGGGATTGAATGATCATGCATGATCCAGAGCAAAACTTCCTGCATCTGCGTCTAAATTTGTAGCAATGTTATACTCAGTTTCTTTGCTTTCCTGTGGGTCAACACCATGTCCAGCTTTGCTGCGTTACAGCTCGCTAGCCCAATTATTACGGCATTAACCGACCTAGGTTACGCTGCGCCAACGCCCATCCAAGCCCAAGCGATTCCAGCCATTCTGGCCGGTAAAGACGTTCTGGCCGGCGCGCAAACAGGAACAGGAAAAACCGCTGCTTTCGCATTACCTCTATTAACTCGCCTACTTGAGGGCCAACCCGCACAGAGTAAACACCCTCACGCACTGATATTGGCACCAACACGCGAGCTTGCAGATCAAGTGGCGACCAGTATTCAAGGCTATGCTGCCCACACTAAGTTGCAAACATTAGCGGTATACGGCGGCGTCAGCCAACGACCGCAAACCGACGCCCTAACTCAAGGCGTTGATATCTTAGTAGCAACCCCGGGGCGCTTACTCGATCTGATCAATCAACAGGCGTTAGAACTCAGCGCTGTCCGTTGGCTAATTTTGGACGAAGCTGATCGTATGTTGGATCTTGGCTTTAAAGACGAACTCGTGCGTTTGCTTAAACGATTACCCAAACAACGCCAAACCCTATTTTTCTCGGCAACCTTTCCCAAATCGGTCAAAGATTTAGCCTATAGCATGCTCAATCAACCGGAAGAAATCGCAGTCGCTGCCGCCAACGCTACCCTTGATAGTATCGAACAAGTTCTCTACAACATGGACACCAGCAAGAAACGCTCGGCACTAGCTTGGCTCATCGGCTCGGGGAATTGGCAGCAAGTCTTGGTATTTGTACGTTCGAAGAAACAAGCCGATGATCTGGCTAGCGAACTGATAAAAGACGGTATCAAATGCGATAGCCTTCATGGTGACAAGAGCCAAGGCGCACGCGCACGCGCTCTCGATGATTTTAAGAACGGTAAGATACGCGCTTTGATAGCCACCGATGTTGCGGCCCGCGGTATCGATATCATTGAATTGCCTTGGGTCGTTAACTACGAGCTGCCATTTAACGCCGAAGACTATGTGCATCGGATTGGCCGAACAGGCCGAGCCGGTAACAGCGGCAAAGCCATTAGCTTTGTTGCGCGTAACGAAGAGAATTTATTGGCGGATATCGAGGCTCTAGTTAAGCGTCCCCTTCCGACCCAGTGGTTAGTCGGCTTCGAACCTAACTTCGACGACCCTGCCGATAGCGCCAGTCATGGCCGTAACCAACGCAAACAACGACAAAAAGCCAAGGCGAAAGCAAAATCTCAGGCGACCTATGGGATAAAAAAATCTCGCTCCTAAGCACGATAACAAGGCTTGCATTCGCTGGGGTCGCGGTTAGAGTAAGGGGAATGTTAACAAGGACTCAACCTATGAAATTCCAGCCAAGTGCAGTGCTATTGGTGGCTCCTCTAGCGGTGGTACTCAGCGCCTGTACTCTTAAGGTGGCCGCCCCAGAGAAACCCATCACCATTAACCTAAATGTCAAAATCGAACACGAGGTCCGCATCAAAGTGGAAAAAGACCTCGAAAATTTGTTTGAGTCGGAAGACGGTTTATTCTGAGTTTGGAGAATGTGATGAAAGTGACACTATTTAAGACCTTACCCTTAATGCTAGCGGCAATGTTATTTAGCATGACCAGCTGGGCACTTGAGCTCGATGATGCCAAAGCCAAAGGACTTGTCGGCGAGCAAGTTAATGGCTATCTCGGTTTAGTAAAAGCCGACAATATGGAAGCAGCAGCGCTGGTTGTTGACATTAATCGTCAACGTAAAGTGAAGTATCAAGAAATTGCTAACAAGCAGAATACTCAGCTCGCTAACATTGAAAAAATTGCTGGCGAGAAATTAGTAGAAAAAGCCTCAGAAGACGGCTTTTACTACCTTAATAGCACTGGCGGCTGGGAACGTTAATATTATGACAACCATAATTACATTAGTGGTTATTGCCTTGGTATTGCTTTATATCATCAGCATATATAACCGCCTAGTAACTCTAAAAAATCGCTATGAAAATGCGTTTGCGCAGATTGATGTGCAATTAAAGCGTCGTTACGATCTCATTCCCAACTTAGTTGAAACCGCTAAAGCCTATTTAGGGCACGAACGTAATACGCTTGAAGCCGTTATTGCTGCTCGAAACGACGCAGCTGCTGGCTTAAAAGCAGCTGCTAAGCAGCCGGGTAATGCCGGCGCGATGAAGCAACTATCAGGTGCCGAAGGTGTTTTAGCTGGTGCAATGGGCCGCTTAAATGTCGTCATGGAAGCCTACCCTGATTTAAAAGCCAACCAAAATATGATGCAGGTATCTGAAGAGCTAAGCAGCACAGAGAATAAAGTCGCATTTTCACGCCAGGCCTTTAACGATGCAGTCATGAGCTACAACACCTTCCGCCAAACATTTCCGCCGGTTTTCTTTGCATCAATGTTTGGCCATGGCAGCGATGCTAGCCTATTAGAGTTTGAAGATAAGGCTGCTATACAGGCTGCGCCGAAAGTAAGCTTTTAATTTACTTTCAATTTTTAACTTAGCGCTCAAGTTTGCTTGAGCGCTGCCAATAGCATTGTAACGTATGAATTTTTTTGAGCATCAAGACCAAGCACGCCGTCGAACCGGCCTGCTAAGCTTACTCTTTTTCCTCGCGGTCGCGATCATCGTCGTTTTGCTCAATATCGTATTTATTGTTGCTTTAGCGTGGTCAAGCCATAAACCCATTACCCTTGAATTAGTACAAGCTCAGCCAGAAATATGGCTGCTTGGGACCGCGGGCGCGTTGCTCGTTATTTTCGCAGGTAGCGGCTATAAATGGCTGGAATTACGCAAAGGCGGGCGACAAGTCGCCGATATGCTCGGTGGCCGGAAAATTCAATCCAATACACAAGATAGTGACGAGCAACAGTTACTCAATGTTGTCGCAGAAATGGCCATCGCCTCATCAATGCCAATACCGGATGTCTATGTTCTCGATGACGACAGCATTAACGCCTTTGCTGCAGGCCATCAGCCTTCGGATGCCATCATTGGGGTAACTCGCGGCTGTATGGAGAAACTATCCAGAGAGCAACTACAAGGTGTCATTGCCCACGAATTCAGCCATATATTAAACGGCGATATGCGCCTGAATATGCAACTGATGGCGTTACTCTTCGGTATTTTATTCATCGGCTTGGTCGGCCGATTACTCATGCATTCATCCTCTCGTAGCCGCAATTCTAAAAATAATGCGGGGCCTATGATAGGTTTAGGTTTGATGGTTATTGGCTATAGCGGTGTATTTTTTGGCAGTATTATTCGTGCTGCGGTGTCGCGCCAGCGCGAGTTTTTAGCCGATGCATCCGCGGTACAGTTCACCCGTAATCCCGATGGTATAAGCGGTGCATTAAAGGTCATTGGCTATGGCGCTGGTAGTGATGTACACAATCCGGCCAGTGAGGAAATGGGACATCTATTTTTCGGTCAGGCATTTACTTCGCGCTTAAATATCTTTGCGACACACCCTTCGCTCGATGAGCGTATTAATCGTTTAGATCCTTCGTGGAACGGCCAATATCTTAAACCGAGAGTAACCTCAGCTCCTCGGGAAACACCCTCTCGTAAGAACACTCTCGACAGCGCAACTTCTGCAATTATTAGCGGCTTAGCGAGTGCTACCAGTGCGGGGCACGCTGATACTAAAAACCAAAGGATAGAGCCCGAAAATAACACCACCGCCGTTTTATCTGAACGCCAACGCGCACTGTTAAATTTACAGGCGGCGGCGATTGAGCCAGACAGCGCACGTATATTGGTATTTTCGTTATTAATTGCGTCGCCGAATAAATTAATCGCAAGAGAACAGCAAGATTTAGTGCGTAAGCAACACGGCCAACAATCATTTACAACCTTGCTACAGTTTTACCCTGCCGCACAAACACTCTTACCTGGCCAACGCCTACCGCTGGTCGAAAAATCGCTGACGGCATTAAGAGAAATGTCGCCACAGCAATACGAAAATTTTCATACGACTCTGGTCAAGCTCGCGAAAGCTGACGGTGAAATTGATTTATTTGAATGGTGTTTATACCGCTTAATATTGCAATATTTAGGTGCGCATTTTAATACTGTTCATCCAGCAAAGCCGCGATATAGCCAAGCAGATGCAGTAGCTAGCGAGATCGCCACGGTTATCTCTTATGTTGCCTGTGCAGGCCAAGAACATCCTGAAGATATTGATAAAGCATATGCCGCGGGAATTGCAGCCGGTGGCTTCTCTGCGGTGAAGCGAGATATAGCGCATACCACCTCGGGCTCACTCAATCCATTAAACCGCGCTCTGGCAAAATTAACCCAAGCCTATCCTCATATAAAAGGGCGGATTATTAAGGCATTAATGGCAACCATTACAAGTGATCGCCACATTACTGAAGATGAACGCGACATGGTTAAAACGATAGCCACTATTTTAGAATCGCCAATTCCGAAAGAGCTTATCGAATAACCAAGAATTTTAATCTAGCTCTCGTAAAACCCGCAATGGAGCAACGGTTACGGCACGTCGCATAAGCAATGTGCCAAGTGCAACCAGCACTAACATTGTAGCCGGTAGCAACCATAGCCAGAGCCAACCCAGACCACCGTAGGGAATATCTAACAAGGCAGTGTATAAGCCATAACAAATCGCCTCGCTTCCCAGTAACGCCAGCAATCCGGCAACCCCACCTAGCAACGAAAATTCAACCATCTGCGCCTGGCGGATACGACCAGAACTGGCACCTAAAGTACGTAATACTGCGCCTTCGCGTAGCCGCTCTTGAGTGCTACTAATCAAAATCGCTATGGTCACCAATCCAGCAGCCACTAAAACAAACGCCAGAATTAATTCAATTGCCAAAGTTAAACGCTGCAACAGCATTTGTATTTGCCCGAGCAAATAACGTGTATCCAGCAAGGTAACACCCGGAAATTCACGAATAAGCTGGGTTAGTGCTGTTTGTTTTTCTACTGGAATATAAAAGCTTGTGAGATAGCTTGTGGGCAACGCCACTAAGACGTCGGCAGAAAATACCATGTAAAAATTGGGCGTCATACTGCCCCAATCGACAGTACGCAAACTACTAACAGTCGCCTTAAAATTGATCCCTGAAGCGCGAAATTCAATCACATCATTCAATTTAATTCCCAAGCGCTTGGCCAGCTTGGCCTCTACCGACAACTGCTGAGTTTGGCTCGTCATCAATGACCAATCACCCTCTTCTATTTCATTATTATCGGGCAGGCGATTAAATGTGGTAGAAATTAAATCACGATCAATAGCGCGGTCGTCGGCGATAGCGAGTTCAGCTACAGATACATCATTGATACTGACCAAACGCATGGGCACCATAGGATAAAGAGGCTCGGCCCGTAACCCAGCACTATCGAGCGCAAAACTGAACTCCTCGCGCTCATAACCTTGGATATTCATTGCAAATACATTCGGTGCATCATCTGGCAAACTTCGTTGCCAATCGGCGAGTAAATCATTACGCACTACGCCAATAACAATCATCACGATCAAGGTTAATGCGAAAGCAATTATCTGGCCTGCGGTTTGACGACTATTACGGCTTAAATGCTGCCATGCGAAACGCAAAGCCAAGGGCAAATCAATATTTTGTAAGCGCCGGCGTAATAAGCGAATACCTAGATGCAGTAAAGCCAATAACAATAAAACGACCAGTGTTCCCCCTCCCATCATGCCGAGACTAAGTACTACATCCGCAGTAAACAACCAAAGTAAAAAGGTCAGAGCTATAAGTGCTAAAGCGGCTAAAAACCAACCCTGCAAAGGTACTGGCACTAAGTCTCTGCGCAACACACGCAGAGGCGATACTCTCGATAACGGCATGAGATGGGGTAGAGCAAAACCCAATAAACTAATCAGGCCGCTACTTAACCCCAACAGCCAAGCACTCCATGGAGCCGCCGGTAAATTATCCGGTAATAAATCTCCTAATACTTCTATTAGTCCCGCCTGTAATAGTAATGACAAGCCGGCACCCACTAGAGTGGCTATAGTACCTATCCAAAATAATTGACTGGTATAAATATATAGCACTTGGCCTTGCGACAAACCGAATGTACGCATTAAAGCACTAATATCAAAATGTCGCTGGGCATAACGCTGAGCACAAATAGCAACTGCCACACTCGCCAGTACAACAGCAAGCAAGGCGGATAAACCAAGGTACTGCTTGGCCCGACTTAACGAACCCGCCATCGCTTGATTGCCATCATCTAGAGATTCAAATTTTTGATTAGGCTCCAGCACCAATTCTTGCTCTAAAGAATTTAGCGCATCATCACTACCAGCTAGCAAAAGCCGATAATTAATACGACTGCCAGGACCTAATAAACTGCTGTTTTCTACATCGCGCCAATTCACCATTAAGCGCGGCGACAGAGTATAAAAATTACCGCCACGATCAGACTCTTCGGTAATAACACCACTAATGCGTAATTTGCTTACACCCAGCTCGACGCTATCTCCGACTTCTACATTTAATAGCGCTAAAAGACGCGCCTCCGCCCATGCTTCGCCGGGCTGCGGTCCGTGTAACTGAGGATCACCGGCGCCATACATTTCTGGACTGATGGCTAATCGGCCACGCAGAGGGTAACCGTCATCAACCGCCTTAATTGCGGCTAATGCCATCTCATCCCCATGCAATACCACACTAGGAAACTCCATCGTTCGCGCGGTTTTTAAATCTAGATTTTGCGCCTTAGTCTGCCATTCATCCGGTAATTGCGTAGTCGACGAAATACGGCGATCTGCACCCAATAAGTCATTGGCGTTAGCCTCCATCGCCAAGTTTAATCGCGCACTAAATAAAGCGATTGCCGTTGTTGCCGTTACAGCCAATATCAATGCTAACAATATAAGTGTGAGCTCGCCGCTGCGGGCCTCACGCCACAATAACCGCAACGCCAATAATGTTTGACGATATAGAGTCACAGGATTTTCTCCTCCTGCGTCATCTCGAATAACTCGCCATCGTTCATATACACTTGGCGATGACAGCGCGCTGCTAATTTAGGATCGTGCGTTACCAACACTAGTGTGGTGCCTGAATCACGATTCAAAGTGAACAGTAAATCCTCAATTTGTTGCCCTGTTTTCCGGTCGAGATTCCCCGTCGGTTCATCAGCGAATAAAATCTCAGGCGCTCCGGCGAATGCACGAGCAATCGCAACCCTTTGTTGTTCACCACCGGATAACTGACTTGGGTAGTGATGCTCGCGGTGCGCTAAACCCACTTCTGCCAATAATTTCTTTGCCTCTTGGCGCGCCGCTTTTACGGAACGAATCTCCAGTGGCAACATCACATTCTCTAACGCCGTTAATCCTGGCAAGAGATGAAAATTCTGGAAGACAAAGCTAACGCCACGCGCACGCACTGCGGCGCGCTGGTCTTCATTAAGATTTACTAGCGATTCGCCCAGCAGGCTCACATCGCCTGAAGTTGGTAAATCAAGGCCGGCCATCAGTCCAAGTAAGGTTGATTTACCACTACCGGAAGCACCAACAATGGCAATAGCATCGCCAGCCTTGATCTCTAAGTTAACGCCCTTCAGGATAGTCAGTGCTTGCCCACCTGTTTCTACCGTTTTGGTAAGGGCACTAACAGATAAAGAGGTTGCTACATTGTTACGATCAACGCCGCTCATAAAACTAGGATTCCTTATTGGCTTATTGCTCAATCTTGCTGTTTTTGCATCATCCAGCCGAGCTGAGCCAACCATCGTTGTTGTGGGTGATAGCATTAGTGCCGGATTTGGTGTGCCACTGCAACAAGGATGGCTGCATTTATTAGAACAACGGCTGCAACAGCAGGTTCCAGAACTTAAAGTTGTCAATGCCGGAGTATCCGGCGATACCACGAGTGGCGGAGCCAACCGCCTGCCTGATCTAATCGAAACCTATTCACCAGAATTGGTGGTTATTGAACTGGGCGGCAACGACGGCTTGCGCGGTACTCCGGTAAAATTAATTCAGCGTAATCTCATTAGTATGATCGAAGCAGCACAGAACAGTGGTGCCGACGTGCTACTTGTCGGCATGCAAATTCCACCCAACTATGGCCAGCGCTACGCGGAGTCGTTAAGCCAGCTCTATCCCACATTAGCTCAGCAATACAATACGATGCTGTTGCCATTTGAGCGATTGGCGACAATATCTACCGCACCAGGCATGATGCAAGATGACGGTATTCACCCGTCGGCCGCCGCACAGCCATTACTAGCCGACGTGTTAGCGCAACCTATCAAGGATTGGCTAACAAGCCGTTCCAACTAAATCGATCGATCATCAATTACTGGGTTGTGGTGTCCGGATTAACTTGGACGTATCAACATCTAATGCTTCGAGCTCACCCAATATCATGGCGTAAGTATTGTCATCCATCGTTGGCGTTCGGCTCAACACGAATAGAGTGTACTCCAATGGATCTGTCACCACGGCATACTGGTAATCGACGGCATCCAACACCACTATCAAGTAATTCGGGTAGGGTAAGTTAGGTGCGTCAGGAAAAACGACTTTCAGCTTTGAGTTGGTTTCTTCATCCCATACCGTCGCATTACCGAGTATCTCGCTCGGCTCGCCGTCGAGGGTATCGACGAAACCTTTATTCAAAACTTGTACACTACCATCTTCTAATAGTGTGTACTCCGCTGTCACCCCGACCAAGCCCTCGTTAAAAAATACCTCATTGGCAGAGATCTGATACCAAAGCCCCATATAGCGTGGAATCTCGACATAAGGCACCGTTGCTACCCACTGACAGCCCGATAGAAACAGCACACAGACCGACGTTAAGAGAGTAAGAATCGCTTTTTTCATTTTGATTTCCTCCTTGTTAGTACAGTTTTATTTATACAAATACTATACATATGACATTTCATGTACAATGTTCATCTCATGCCAAACACTCAATTGTCATCAATCCATATTTATGATGCCGGTTAAGTTACAATCCGCGGCACAAATTCCAACCTCGCGTCAGGAGGACGACATTTTGAAAAAATCACTACTCTTATCAGCCATTGCCATTTCAAGTTTAACAAGCGCACAGCAAGCAGCTGCAGAATACGATTACTACGTAACTTATGGTGCTGGTCATACCGATCATGAGATCAGTGGCGACTATTTTTATGATGGCGATTACGCTCGCCACAGCTACACCCTAGAAGCATCACTGGGTTACATGATTTCTAAGGACTTCGCGCTTGAAGCGAACCTAGTTGTGCCTTCTTTCATTCAAGAAGATCGTACCGATGTTACTCAGTTCCGCTTAAGTGGTTTGTACTTCTTCGGCGATGACGCGCTAAAGCCATATTTAACTGGCGCAGCAGGTTATGAAAATAACAGTGCAGACGGTGCGGATGACCTTGATGGCACTATTTTGTCTGCTGGCCTCGGTCTGCAATATGATTTTTCCAAACGCTGTTTCGCTCGTGCTGAAGCCCGCCTAGACGATCTGGTAAACGAAGATCTCGAACAAATGACCTATTTACTTGAAGTGGGTTACCGTTTTGGAGGTGCAGGTGATACAGGCTATGGCTACAGCAAGGCAGCTCCAGTCGCACCAGCAACAACACCAGCAACTAAACCAATACCTGCCGCTGTCGCTCCAGTGGTTGTTGCACCAGTCACTATCGTAAAAGACGACGATAAGGACGGTATCAACAACACCGCTGATAAATGCCCTGCGACCCCGAGCGGTGTTAGCGTTGATGAATCGGGTTGCCCTGCTTTCTCTGGCGGTCTTAAAGGCGTGAAATTCGAATCAGGCTCTGCGCGTTTGACCCCTGCAAGCCAAACGATCTTGGATGCTGCAGCGACAGAGCTTAGCCGCTACCCAGATTTGAGCATCGAAATTGGCGCATATACAGATGACCGTGGTAGCGATGCTTTAAATCAGAACCTAAGCCAGAAACGAGCTGAATCTGTTCGCTCTTACCTTTTAGGTAAAGGGATTGCTGCTGACAAACTCACGGCGAAAGGTTATGGCGAAGCAAGTCCTATCGCTAGCAACGACACAGCTGAGGGGCGTGCGGAAAACCGCCGCGTTGAATTTGTAATCGTTAAGTAATAACCTTTGAAAAAAAGAGGCCAAACTTGGCCTCTTTTTTTTGCTTGATTTAAGCTGCACAGTAAAGTTTTTATCCCGCCAAGAAGCCAGAACAATAATCTTCGTATATTTTTGATCACTACCATCAAAGTAGTGGCCTATACAAACCTATTTAAATCATCCAAATACGCCAACTAAAGCCACTAAATACGACTTTATTCTTATTTTGAGAAGTAGATCCAAATAGCGATGATGCTATCGCCCCCTAAATTGATATTTCCCACTATACTCAATAGTCAGCGGCAATTTACCTGTAGAGAAGACTATGATTTCGCAGAAAACATTGATGGTTTTCGCCCCACTGTTGATACTGATATCCGTTATGGCCGAGGCGACTGAAAACGATACCGCAAGTTTAGATTCATACCTCGATATGAATATCGAAGAACTGCTGTCGATGGAGGTCACTTCTGTTTCAAAAAAGAAACAACGCCTAAGCGAATCCGCAGCAGCCATCTTTGTAATTACACATGACGACATCCGTCGCTCAGGTGTCACCAGTATTCCTGAAGCTTTACGTTTAGCTCCAGGCATTCAAGTCGCTAAAATTGATAACGCCAAATGGGCAATTTCGAGTCGTGGCTTCAATACACAGTTTGTAAATAAGCTACTGGTACTTATCGATGGACGTAGCGTCTACACGCAGTCATATTCGGGGGTTTATTGGGAAGATCAGGACACACTTTTAGAAGACGTAGACCGCATTGAAGTGATTCGCGGCCCAGGTGCTACCTTGTGGGGGGCCAACGCGGTCAATGGTGTCATCAACATTATTACTAAAGCGGCAAGTGAGACCCAAGGCTCTCTGGTCCAAGTCAGCGGCGGCAATGAAGAACGAGTAATCGCTCAACTACGCCATGGTATCCGTATTAATGATGATGTAACGGCTCGCACCTATCTGAAGTATGCCGACCGAGATTCAAGCTATGCTCCAGATATTGATGCCAGTGCAAATGATGATTGGCAAGCGCGGCGGGCAGGCTTCCGTGTTGATGGCGGTATTAAAAATGACACATGGACAGTCCAAGGTGACGTTTACTCTAATTTACTCAGCCAAACTTTGGATAACATCTATTTAGATCCAAGCAATCCGGCCAACAATCCTCCTGATCCAGTAACGCCGTATCGCCTTTTTAATACCAAAGATGCGATCAATGCCAGTGGTCATAATGTATTGGGTCGTGTAAATCACCAAATTAATAGCAATTCGCACGCTAGCCTACAGGTCTACTTCGACCATACCAAGCGTAGCGAATACATATTGGAACAGGAAAAAGACACATTCGACTTCGATTTCCAACATCGCTATAGCGGCTTTAATCGTCATGATATCGTTTGGGGCTTAGGTTATCGCCGTATTGACGATCACTATATAAATTCCGACATCGTTACATTCAATGACTCAACAGAAAAAACCAGTTCACTAATAAGCGCCTTTATTCAGGACGAAATTGCACTGAGTGAGGAAAATTTACGCCTCACAATTGGCAGTAAATTCGAACGCACAGACTTTACCGGTGTAGAAATTCAACCCAGCGTAAAACTGCTATGGATTCCAGCACCCGGTACTACCATATGGGGCTCAGTATCCCGTGCGGCACGCACTCCTTCAGCAATGGAGCAACGCGGCTCTATCTCTACAGGTTTACTTCTATTACCCGGCGTCGACCCTATCAGTTTTTCAAATGACGCCGATGGAAATTTCGAATCTGAATACCTAACCGCGTATGAATTAGGCTTTCGGATACAACCTACAGAAACAACGTCTTTAGATATCTCAGCCTTTTATAACGACTACAGCAACGCCGCCAGCTATGAATACAATACTTACCAAATTGTGCCAAACCCTTATGACCCTGCGGCGGACCCATTAGTTATTCCTAGTCAGACTGTGTTCGACAACAAAATGGATGTGGCCAGTAAAGGGGTGGAGCTGGTTGCTGATTGGCGCGTCGTATCTGGATGGAGATTACAATCGACTTATAGCTACTTAACGGTAGATACCCAGAGAGATGCCGATAGTACCGACGTTTTTAGTCGAGTACCGCTTGAAGGTGGTAGCCCAGAGCATCAGGCGACTTTGCGTTCAATTCATGATATCAAAGAGTCAATGACGTTCGATTTATGGATGCAATATGTCAGCTCACTCGATTCAACCACACTGTCGGCAACTCGTGACGATAGCATCGGCGAATACACCAGTGTTAATGCCCGCTTTGCTTGGTTGCCGAAGAAAAATATCGAGCTTTCATTGGTGGGAAGGAACTTATTCGACAACCGCCATCCGGAATTTGTTGGCGAATATTATATTCTGCGTAGCGAAGTAGAACGGTCTCTATATGCTCAAGTAAAAGTAGAATTTTAATAATCATTTAATTCATACAGTTAAGCCGTCACAGGAGACTTGGCTATTTACTTTTCGGCCCTCGTCAAAAGCGATAGTATTTTGATATTTTTGCGATCAATCGTATCACTATGCCTAACTTTTTGTTTCTTTGTCCCGATTGCACAAGCTGACGAAGAAGCTACGGCTGAATACAAATTAAAAGCGGCACTTTTATACAAATTAACGCGATTCGTAACTTGGCCAGAGCAAGAAGTAAAAACAAGTAATTTCGCAATCTGCGTTCTTGGTGAAAACGTTTTCGCCGACGCACTTGAGCCTTTACGCAAACGTGAGGTTAAGAATCATCCTATTGAAATATTTTATTTCTCCCAATCAGAAGACATCAACCAGTCCTGTCAGCTGATCTTTATTAGTGATTCCAAAAAGGCATTTATTCGACAAATCATCCAACGACTAAATAATGAAGCGACCCTTACACTTAGTGACAGCAGCGAGTTTGCCGCCAATGGTGGTATGATTGAATTTGTTCAGGGTGAACGTAACATAGGTTTCAAAATCAACTCGGCCAAAGCAAAACAGGCTGGCCTATCTATCGCCGCACCATTATTAGAACTTGCCGAAATTGTCGGTGCCGATGATAGGAAGTCGTTAAAATGACCCGCGCCAAACATAGTAGTATTGCGCAGAAGCTCCGCAGAGCAATGGTAAAGATCAGTGCATTAGCGCTTATTATTGCCTCAACTGGATTTATTACTTTAGAATATTTTTCATATAAAGAAGCGCTAAATCAGCGTATTCAAGTATTATCTGAGTTCATTGCAACCAACTCTACCGCTGCACTCAGCTTTGATGATGAAGTCACGGCCAAGCAACTTCTTAATTCTCTTAGCGCCGAAAAGTCTATTGAAAAAGCAATTCTCATCCGCCGTGACGCAAGTCTCTTCACGCTACATAACAAAAACAACATAAACCTAATTGAGTCGAATTCGGCACTTAACAACACCATCAATACGACTGACGTAGACATAATATATTTCATTCGCAAGCTTGAATCGAATCGAAGTAGTTTAGAGATCTTCACCTTAGACAAGCTTATCTCATTCAAAGCTATTTCAATTGATGATGACATTCTGGGTTACTTATACATCGAAGCTGGCTTGACCAACCTATATGTCAACATCATAAATTACATACTCATCGCACTATTGCTTATTTTAGTTATTCTAGTCTTAGTATATTTTTTATCGAATCGACTACAGCGCATGTTCTCGGCACCGATTCGAGAATTAGTGGCAGGCATGCAACAAGTCGCCGACAATCAAGATTACAACTTCCAAGTGCCTCAACGTCGCAATGACGAAATTGGGGTTCTCATTCAGCGCTTTAATGAAATGTTAGGGCAGATACAGGCGCGCGATAACAAACTAAGTAAATATCGTGAAGATTTAGAAAAAAAGGTAATTGAACGCACAGCAAGCTTGCAGGAAGCAAAAGAATTGGCTGAAGCAGCGAGCTTAGCAAAAAGTGAGTTCTTAGCGGCAATGAGTCATGAGATTCGTACTCCTATGAACGGTGTGCTCGGCATGACTGAATTACTACTCGATATCGGCTTAGACGTGAGAGCCCAACGCCTTGCCGCCACAGCCTACCGCTCAGCAGAATCTTTATTATCGATTATTAACGACATTTTAGATTTCTCAAAAATTGAAGCGGGTCAGTTGCAATTATCCATCGAAACGTTCGACCTGCGCCTATTACTCGATGATGCGCTCGAATTGGTCAGCCATCAAGCTCATCGAAAAAAATTAAATTTAGTTGCCAATATATCGCCAACCTTACCTATGAAAGTAAAGGGAGATTCAGTCAGATTGCGGCAAGTACTGGTAAACCTACTTGGTAATGCCGTTAAGTTTACCGATAGTGGCGAGGTAAAACTCAGCGCTCGGGTTTTATTTAGTGATGACCAACAGGCAACTTTATTTTTTGAAGTTTCTGATACAGGACTCGGTATTAAAGCCGAAAAGCAGTCGCATATTTTTAGTGCTTTTAATCAAGCGGATGGATCGACTACTCGCCAATACGGCGGCACAGGATTAGGCCTGTCGATATCACAGCATCTCATTAGCCTGATGGACAGCAACATCGAACTTGAAAGTGAATTTGGCCAAGGGTCTCGTTTTTTCTTCACGGTAAAACTCGATATTGCCGAAGATCGTGACAACATAAACTATGATAGTGATGTTTTAACCGGTATAAAAATATTAGTAGTTGACGATCACAACGTTAACCGTGACATTCTGCATAGCCAGCTATCATCATGGGGGATGCGCTATAGCGAAGCCTACAGCGGCAAAAGCGCGTTAATGAAACTGCGTGAAGCAAGTGATCATAACGACCCATTTGCAGTCGTCATCCTCGACTGGCATATGCCTAAAATGGACGGGCCAGAACTCGCACAATTAATCACTGACGACTCGGCTATCCTGCCAACTAAAATCATCATGTTAAGCTCATCAACAGAAGATTGTGGCGATGAGTTACGCGCTAATAGCCAGTTCATGCGTCTTTTAGCCAAGCCTGTAAGGCAGCAACAGCTATTTGAAAGCCTATGCGACGCCATCAGTGAATCTACATCTGAGCCAACCACCACCAATCACCAGAAGCGAATTCAATTCAACGCAAAAATATTGTTAGCTGAAGACAATCCAGTCAACCAAGAAGTTGCTATTGGTCTGCTGCTGATGATTGGTTGCCGCATTGATGTCGCCAATAATGGTATCGAAGCTATTAATATGGCAACAGACAATCAATACGATCTCATTCTAATGGATTGTCATATGCCTGAACTGGATGGCTTTATGGCGGCATCCGGTATACGAGATTTGGAAACCGAGCGAAATGCCTCAAGAACACCGATCATAGCTTTAACCGCAGATGTACAAAAAGGCATCATTAATCGTTGCCTTGAAGCGGGTATGGATGATTATCTGAGCAAACCCTTTAATCAAGAGCGCCTCAGCGGAGTCCTTATTAATTGGTTGAAAGTAAAAGAAGACGTGAAAAATGACGAGCCGCAAGCCTTCTCAGTGGTTCAAGCGACGAATAGTAATAATACTGAAATTAGTAATTTTAGCGAAATTTTAGACACGAACTCTATCGAGCAATTAAAGTCGCTCTCTCTATCTACAGGTCGAGATATTATCGGAAAATCGATTGGCTTCTTCATCGATCAATCACCAGAAAAAGTGCGATTCTTAGTCTCAAGTGAAAAAAATAAAGAGTATGAAAACATACGCCTGACCGCTCATAGTTTGAAATCGGCAAGTGCAAATTTAGGCGCTTTGCAATTCTCCAACTGTTGTCAAAAGATTGAAGATGCTGCATTACGTGAAGATAACGATATTATTAGTTTAAATGTCGAATTATTAACGCAGCAATTGCCTGACGTCATCTCTGCTTTAAGTGAAGTTATCAGCACTACCGAGCAGAAAGCTATCGTTCCTGCTTCGTTGGAAAATCACCACACTGATGACGAAAAATTCTCAATACTATTAGTTGACGATGATGATGAATTTCGTTTGCTCGCACGCGAAGCCCTTAAGGGTGCAGGCTTTGTTATTCACGAAGCGAGTTCTGGACAACAAGCACTCAATTATTTAAGCAACGAGCGCCCTGAACTTATATTACTCGATGCCTTGATGCCTGGTCTCAGTGGTTTCGATGTGTGTAAATCGCTGCAGGAGTCAACGTTGATGTCTGACATTCCCGTTATTATGGTGACGGGCTTAAATGATATTGATTCTGTTGATCGTGCATTTGATGTCGGCGCTTCCAACTTCGTCAGCAAGCCAATTAATTTCGGTTCACTTTTTCATCAAATCCGTTTTCAAATTCGTTCAGCTAAAAATCAACGAGAACTTGCCGAAAGCCGCGAGCGCTTACTCAGCGTACAGCGTATTGCCGGTCTCGGTTACTGGCGTTGGCATGCAGATGAAGATAGGTTTTTAGCGTCCGATCAACTTTGTCAGATGCTAGACAACGAACAAGCAATAGAAATCAACTGCTTGGCAGACTACTTAAAGTTCGTGCATGCGGAAGACCGCCAATATGTGCATGAAAGTATTAAATCAGCACTAAGGGGGGAGTTAGTTCATCCCTCAGATTATCGCTTAGTAAGCAACCAAGATCGAATTACGATTATTCATCAAGATATTGGCGTACTGCCGGAAAATCTACATGTCGTACTCGGTACAGTTCAAGATATCACAAGACAAAAGGAAGCCGATCAACGCATCCGACAACTTGCTTACACCGACATTTTAACGGGCCTAGCGAGTCGCGCTTATTTTTATAAACACCTAGACGAGGTGATTAAATCAGCCAATCGTCGCGAAGAAATGTTTTCGATTTTGTATTTAGATCTTGATGGATTTAAAGACGTTAACGACAGCCTTGGTCATGACTGTGGTGATAATTTATTAAGTGCCATTGCTAAGCGACTGCAGAGCGCAGTAAAAGAGACCGACTTTGTAGCGCGTCTTAGCGGTGATGAATTTTGTATTATTGTTGAAAACATCGTCGATCAATTGGATGCGGCTGAAACGGCTAAAAAGTGCCTCGACGTTATTAATCAGCCATTAACGTTAGGTCAACAAGAAATACGCCCGCGTGGCAGTATCGGTATCGCACACTACCCATCTGATGGGCAAGACATTCAAGCCTTACTAAAAGCAGCCGATAGCGCCATGTATGCCGCTAAGGCTAATGGTAAGCATCGCTACGCCTTTTATCGTCCCGAGTTCACCTTGCAGGCAGAAAGTCGCTTACAAATGGAGCAAGATTTACGCTTAGCATTTGAGCGCGAGGAATTTATTTTATATTACCAGCCCAAAATCGATCTAGAATCACAACAACTTATAGGCGTAGAAGCATTAGCTCGCTGGCTTCACCCAGCAAAGGGAATGATTCCACCTAATGATTTTATTCCCATTATTGAACGTATAGGCTTGTCCCGAGCACTCGGCGAATGGGTTCTAAAGACGGCCTGCAATCAGCTTTTAGAGTGGCATAAATTAGGTCTTACAGAGATGCAAATGTCGGTCAATATATCGCCATTGCATTTTGATGATCTCAGACTGATTAATAGCGTAAAAAGCGTACTAGCCGATACTGGCTTACCACCAGAAAAACTCGAATTAGAAGTTACTGAAAGCGTTATTCAAACAAAAGGGAACACGTTAGATATTTTCAATACGCTACGTAGTCTTGGTGTGCAGATTGCGATTGATGATTTCGGCACGGGTTATTCTTCACTCGGATCGTTAAAGCAATTGCCGATTGATACTCTAAAAATCGACCGCTTATTTGTTGTCGATATGCTCAACGATACTGAATCGTCTGTATTGCTCGGCAGTATCGTCGGTATGGCACATGCTTTAGGTTACAGCGTGGTCGCCGAGGGTGTCGAAGAAAGTGACCAAGTGATTGCTCTTAGAGGCATCGGTTGTGATATTTGCCAAGGCTTCTATTTTAGCCGCCCAGTAGAAGCGAGCCAGATTGTTGTTCTCGCCCAACGGCGCTCATGGTCGTAACCGTGAGAAGGTGTTGCTAATGACGAAACGATTCAATTCCGCATTAGAGTTTGAACAAATATTCCCACAATCAGATGTGCCAATTATGTCGATTGGTACTTCTCATTTGTTACAAGCGTTCGCTCGGCCAGATCTCGAATTAGATCAACTGCCGACCATACTCGAGCGAAGTCCAACCATTGCCGCTAAACTTTTAGCCCTAGCGAATTCAGCTTGGTCGGCCCCCGCTAGCCCGATTACTCGGCTCGATTCTGCTTGCGCGCGTTTGGGATTAAATGTTGTTCGAAGTGTCGGTGTTGCACTTGCCGTGTCTTCTCCATTTAACACGTCGCGTTGCCCGAACTTTCATGCAGGACAATTTTGGGCGCGTACCCTCTTAATTGCCGAAGCAACCACCCTACTTATACCTTGCATTACACCACCACCAGCCGTCGACATAGGCACAGCGCGCACGGCAGCCTTATTTCACAATCTGGGTCTGTTATTTTTGGTGCATCATTTTCATCAAGAAACGAATCAAGCTTTTTTGCGAAAGCAGGCCAATGGCGACTTAGTATTAGATGAATTGCTACGCGAAACACTCGGCATTGCAGCAAATGATGCGGCTAACTTACTGGCAAAAAAATGGCATTTGCCCGATGTATTAGCAGCGACAATGAAGGCGTATCAAGATACGCAATATCAAGGCGATGAATGGCCGACGGTCGCTTCCGTAGGATTGGCCGTTACTGCGGTAAGTGGCATAGAAACTCAAGGCAGTATTTCATCACCTCAACACCCATACCTATCGTTAGATAGCTTCAAGATAGAGCCAATAACGTCACAGCTGCTGCGTGCGCAAGTAGCCATCAATCAGCTGGCTCAATCTATTCGCTGGTAGAGAACGATTATCTCTTTGGCATAAAACGTTGCAAATGAAACATACCAAAGACAAATACTTGAATAGCATCTAAACGCAGGTTGGTGCTTTTAGAACGGAATGCGGCTAAAAAGAACAGAACCTCTAAAACGTGTATGCCTGCAACCACTAGGCCAATGGTTGGTAACCAACCAGCAACCCCGGTCCATCCTTGAACAGTAGCAGTCAGTACTAGCGCCCAAAACACCAAGGTTGCTGCTTTATTCATTATGGTAAACATGTAAATCTTCCTCAATTTTTATTGATAGCGCCACAGCTTGCCCCACAGGCATCCTATTTAATAGGTGCAAAGATGCCATCCCCTAGCATTCCGATCATGTAGGAACAAGACATTCCTAGCTCTGACCGTTAGAATGTCGATCCACCATGGGAGGTTCACATGTCAGACAATAAAACTACGCACTTCGGTTATGAAACCGTTGCCGTGAACGAGAAACAAGCCAAGGTTGCTGACGTTTTTCATTCTGTAGCGGCTAAATACGATGTAATGAACGATCTTATGTCGTTTGGTGTTCACCGTCTGTGGAAACGAATCACCATTGATATGAGTGGCGTTCGCCCAGGTGATACCGTCTTAGATTTAGCTGGCGGCACCGGTGATTTAACTAAAAAGTTTTCTAAAATAGTGGGTCCACAAGGCAAAGTCGTTCTCGCGGATATCAACTCTTCAATGCTGAACGTGGGCCGTGATCGCCTTACCGACCAAGGTTACGTTGGTAATATCGAGTACGTTCAGGCCAACGCTGAATGCCTTCCATTCGAAGATAATAAATTTGACGTTATTACCATCGCCTTTGGATTGCGTAACGTCACCGATAAAGACGCCGCCTTACGTTCAATGACACGAGTGTTAAAACCCGGTGGTCGTTTATTGGTACTGGAATTTTCCAAACCGACTAACCCGCTTATGAGCAAGGCCTACGATATCTATTCGTTCTCAGCGCTTCCTTTTATGGGCAAGCTGGTCACCAACGATGCTGAAAGCTACAAATACTTAGCCGAATCTATTCGTATGCACCCAGATCAAGAAACCTTGAAGGGCATGATGGAGAATGCTGGTTTGGTGCGCTGTAACTACCACAATATGACCAGTGGCGTAGTTGCTCTGCATCGAGGTATCAAGCCTTAATGGTTAACGCGGTATTGGGCCAAGCACTCTGTATTCCTGCAGAGTTAGCCATCAATAATATTCTGAAGCATGACGCCGCGACTATCGCTGCGCTTGGGCGTCATCAGGGTCGTTTATTGGGTATCACGATTGTTGGTGTTGCCAACGTCACAGTGCGCCTGCTCGATAACGGTATTCAGCTAGGCATGAGTAGCGACCATGTGGATACCGAAGTCACACTCAGTGGCAGCATGAAAGACTTTATCGGCCTTGCTCGCGCAGAAGACAAAGCGAGCGAGCTGATCAATAGCAATATTGATATGGATGGCGATACCGAACTGGCGTTAGCCGTCACTCGTATCGTGCAAAAGCTCGATATTGATTGGGAAGCTGTGATCAGCCCAGTAACTGGTGGCGTTATTGCGCATCAACTGGGTAAAGGACTGCGCAGTATGTTTGGCTGGGGGCGCACGACCAGTGCCACCTACCGCCAAGCGGGTAAAGATTACCTCGAAGATGAAGCTCGTTTAATTACACCGGAACCGCTAGCACGCCAGTTTTCCAACGACGTTGATGAATTGCGCTTAGCCACCGACCGACTTAGCGCTCGTATCGCTCAGCTGCAACAGCAAGCGACCAACAAGGAATAAACGTGGCAAACTTCTGGCGCCTTTGGAAAATCCTGTTTGTATTTACGCGCTATCGTCTTGATAGCTTAGTACCTATGGATCAGCTTCCGCTGAGCTTGCGCATACTCTTGTGGATTGCACCTTGGCGTTTTTATCCAGTGCCAAGAAAACTTAATCGCGGCGCTCGCTTACGCCTAGCGCTTGAAGCTCTTGGTCCAATTTTTATTAAGTTTGGTCAAATTTTATCGACGCGTCCTGATCTGATTCCAGAAGACATCGTTAAAGAGCTGAAGCGCTTGCAAGACGACGTTCCACCGTTTTCCTCTAAGGTCGCAATGGCGCTGATTGAAGATCAGCTAGGGCAGAAAATCAGTGCTCTATTCGCCGAATTCTCGCCAGAGCCATTGGCCTCTGCCTCCATTGCCCAAGTACACGTAGCCCGTCTTTTTGGCGAAGGATCGGAAGCTGGGAAAGAAGTTGTTGTAAAGGTTGTTCGCCCAGGTATTGAAAGAACCATTGAACGCGACCTGCAATTACTAGAATTTATGGCCGCTTTAGTCGTGCGCTATTCCGCTGAGGGACGCCGCCTCAAGCCGCAAGAAGTGGTTGAAGACTACCGTCATACTATCTATGGCGAACTGAATTTACAGATCGAAGCCTCTAACGCAACGCAGTTACGCCGCAACTTTGCGGGCTCAGAGTTGTTGTACTTTCCCGAAGTATATTGGGAATATACCCGAAACAAGGTGATGGTAAGCGAGCGTATTTACGGCATTCCCGTCGCTGATGTTGATCAGCTGTACGCACAAAATACCAATATGAAAGTATTGGCCGAACGCGGTGTTGAGATCTTTTTCACCCAAGTATTCCGCGACAGTTTCTTTCATGCTGATATGCATCCGGGCAATATCTTTGTCTCGCGTGAGCATCCAGAAAGCCCACAATATATCGCCATCGACTGCGGTATTGTTGGCAGCCTCACCGAAGAAGATTTGCATTATCTAGCCATGAACCTGTTAGCGTTTTTCAATCAAGACTATCACCAAGTAGCACAGCTTCACGTAGACTCTGGCTGGGTTCCTCCATCGACCAAAGTACATGAGTTTGCCGCTGCGATACGCAGTGTGTGTGAGCCGATATTTGAGAAGCCGCTATCAGAAATATCCTTTGGCCAAGTGCTAATCCAGCTGTTTAGCACCGCACGGCGCTTCAATATGGAAGTGCAGCCGCAATTAGTGCTATTGCAGAAAACGCTGCTTAATATCGAAGGATTGGGTCGTCAGCTATATCCCGAGCTAGACCTATGGAGTACGGCTAAGCCATACCTTGAACGTTGGATGCGTGAGCGCTTTGGCCCTAAAGCCGCGTGGAAAGAGTTTAAGCGTCAGTTACCTAGCTGGGTGGAAAAAGCACCGCAAATTCCTGGCCTGATTCATGGTGCCCTATCGCGCCTGAATCATATGGATGAAAACCAGCTTACAATGCAGCAACAGATGCGCGAACTCAGCATTGCACTAGAACAACAGCGACAACAAAAACGGCACCAAACATTAGGGACACTCACATTAGCGAGTGGCTTATTCGCTTGGTGGCAAGCCTATGCCTTAGCCATTCCAGAACTAGCGGGCTTAGGCCTCGTAGGTGTTGGCATACTGTGGTTACTATTGAAAGCCTAAAGCGACAGCTGGGAGCTACCCAGAGCGCCTAGCTTTGCGGTATCCTGCCAGCCCCAAAGAAACCTGTTCAGTTGCCATCAGCAACATTGGGTTGGATAGAAGGTTTAGCACTATGACATGGCTTGATGCCGTAAAATGGGACGCCGATGGTTTAATTCCGGCGATTGCCCAAGATTATAAAACCGGGCGTATCTTGATGATGGCTTGGATGAATCGCGAAGCCTTAGAGCTGACCGCAAAAGAACAACGCGCTATTTACTTCTCGCGCTCGCGGCAAAAACTTTGGCGTAAAGGTGAGGAATCCGGCCATGTTCAAAAGCTGCATGAATTGCGTCTTGATTGTGACGCCGACGTAATCGTAATGATGGTTGAGCAATTGGGTGGCATAGCTTGTCATACTGGACGCGAGAGCTGTTTCTATCGCGTATTTGAAAACAACGACTGGGTTACGGTTGATCCCGTTTTAAAAGACCCAAAAGACATCTACTAGGAGACTGCTATGAGCGATGTACTAAAAGCCTTGGGCGATATCCTAGAAGAACGTAAAGGCGCATCCGCCGACTCCTCTTATGTGGCAAGCTTGTACCACAAAGGTCTAAATAAAATTTTAGAAAAAGTCGGCGAAGAAGCGACAGAAACAATTTTGGCAGCCAAAGATGCTGAGCGCAGCGGCGAGAACAGTGATGTTATTTACGAAACCGCTGACCTTTGGTTCCACACCTTAGTGGCACTCGCTCAACTGGGCGAACGCCCCGAAGCTGTAATAAATGAACTAGCACGTCGTTTTAATATGTCGGGCTTAGAAGAAAAAGCCTCACGCACTGAGAAGTAAGCCATTATGACTGACTGCATTTTTTGCAAGATCGTAGCAGGCTCAATCCCAGCTAAAGTCGTTTATGAAGATGACTTAGTGATTGCATTTCATGATATCGCGCCCAAAGCCGATACGCACTTGTTGGTCATACCCAAAGAACATGTCGTGAATTTAGACGACTTACGCGCAGAACACGGAAATTTGATGCAGCACTTGCTGTTTTCTATCCCCAAAATTGCGCAGCAGCAGCAACTGGACGGCTATCGCACCATCACCAATACTGGTGAAGGCGGCGGACAAGAAGTCTTCCATATGCATTTTCATATTTTGGCCGGTGCAAAATTACCGGGCTTTTAACCAATTTTAAGGTGAGGTAACTCCATGTTAGGTGGTATTAGTATTTGGCAACTGCTTATTGTTTTGGCCATTATCATTATGATTTTCGGCACCAAAAAATTAAAAAATATTGGTGGTGACCTTGGCGGCGCAATAAAAGGCTTCAAAAAAGCCATGAACGAAGAACCGGAAGAAAAAGATACAAAAACGATCTCTCACAACGATGCAGAGAAAGACGAAAGCCTGAAAAAAGATGCTGAATTCAGCAAAACCAAGGATCAGGACAAAGCCTGATGTTTGATATCGGTTTTCTGGAACTGGTGGTCGTCGGGGTTTTAGGACTATTGGTTTTGGGTCCTGAACGCCTACCCAAAGCTGCTCGCACGATTGGCTTACTGGTTGGTCGCGTACGCCGCACAGTGAATAATTTCCAAGAAGATCTCGAACGCCAAGTTCGAACAGAAGAGCTTAAGCAAAAATTACGCGACCCAATGGCGACCTTCCTCGACGAAGACGTTACTAACCCGGGGCGGTTGCGTAAAGATGTTACTCCAGTGGAAAACAACATCGCCGAAAGCACTGAAGTCAGCCAACTTGATAAGCCGCAAGATAATCCTAAATCGACCGATACCCCCTCATGAACGATCAAGAACAACCGCTGGTTAGCCATCTCGTTGAATTACGCAATCGTTTACTGCGTTCAGTACTACTTATTCTCGTTATTTTCTTAAGTCTGTTTTACTTCGCTAATGATCTGTATTTGATCTTAGTAAAACCGCTATCGTCGTTAATGCCAGAAGGTGGCCAGATGATAGCGACAGGAATTGCATCGCCATTTTTAGTGCCATTTAAACTCACCTTAGTGCTGGCGGTGTTTTTATCTGTACCGTATTTATTGCATCAAGTCTGGGCTTTTATTTCACCAGGCTTATATCAGCACGAAAAAAAGTTTGGCATTCCACTGCTACTTTCTAGCATTGTTTTATTTTATAGCGGCATCGCATTCGCTTATTTTGTGGTTCTACCTCTAGCATTCGGATTTTTCACTGGGGTAGGGCCTGCTGGTATTTCCATCATGCCGGATATCACTAATATTTTAGATTTCATCTTAAAAATATTTTTTGCTTTTGGTATCGCCTTTGAAATTCCAATTGCGACATTTTTAATGGTACTCAGTGGCATTACCACGGTTGCAGCCCTTAGCGAAAAGCGCCCTTATATCTTCTTAGGTTGTTTCGTTGTTGGTATGTTGGTGACACCTCCCGATGTCATATCTCAAACCATTTTGGCAGTACCTATGTGGCTACTGTTTGAAACAGGCGTGCTAGCATCGCGTTTAATCAAAAAGCCTAGCGACGAGCAAGAAACAGAAGAAAGCGCTTAATAGCTACTCACCTATCCCATTTAACCTAGGAAGAGTGTCACTCCCAGTACTAGCGGAGTCACCACCGTCGCCACAACGTTCATCGCCATAAACTGTGGCTGTTGGCCGATTGTTTTACCGTATTCACTGGCCCCTTTGGCACTTACTAAGGTTAAAGTCCAAGGAAGCAAGGCGAGCAAACTCCACAGTGGCCAATCGCCACGTCCCACCGCTAAAACAATCACCCCAGCAGTGGCGAAACTCAGCACTCGATACATACGCACACTGGCAGCAATACCGTACTGAATCGGAAAATGCTTACGACCATGCGCTGCGTCCGCTTCTAAGTCTGGAAATTGGTTCAGTAACAGTAAATTATTAACCAAAAAGAAAGGCACCAGCGCTGCGAGTATCGTTGCCGTATCGATGCGCTCAGCCAACACTAAGGTTGTTCCTAACACCATCAATAAACCGAAGCTCAAACCCGGTGCAATTAAGCACATCCAAGGCGAACGATTAATCTGACGCGTGTACGTGAGAATAATAACCCCACCCAAAGCACCTAATGGCAATATTACCGGCACTCGTAGCGCGAACCAAAAGCCAATAGCGGCAACCCCAACTAACGTCGCTAGTGCTCCGAGCAAGACCGCATTGGCAGCTTCGGGTTGCGATGGTAATGCGCCGCTGCCACCACTAAAAGGAGTGCGAATAGTGCAGCTATCTAAGCCACTGCGATAGTCCTGATACTCGTTCAACATATTCACACTAATGTGGGCTAATAAAGCACCGAGCAAAATCAACACAACATCAACGGCTGAGATACTGACCCCCAACCGATAAGCACATGCTACACCGACAACGACACACGTAGGTGGCAAAATCAGAAACGGCACTCGCATGGTTTGAACAATGGTCTTCATGGATCTTCCTTGTTACACGGCTGACTATACATAAGATAGTTTTACCACAAATTATTGATCGCTCTATGACCCTATGTGGAACATGGTCAATATTGCTCAACGACTTACAACTGAATCGTATTAATTAAGGGGATTTTATTCTAATGTGAAATATTCCGCGTGAGTTATGATGTGCGTCATCTTTGTATTGGAGTGTATTAGAGTGGACTGGCAGGCCTCGCTTTCTATTCTTGTAACCATTGCGGTGCTAGGCACCCTGATTTTTACTAACGTCCGCCCTCATATCGTTATGATGGCCGCACTCACTATTTTTAGTGCCACCGGTATTTTAACCCCGAGCGAGGCCTTATCCGGCTTTAGCAATAGTGGCTTAATCACCGTCGCTGCTATGTTTATGGTCGCCGCAGGTATTCACTCCTCTGGTGGCGTCGACATTCTCGTAAATCGTGTTTTGGGAACACCGACAACTTTACGCTCAGCCATGCTACGCATTTTTGCTCCCGTGGTGTTGCTCAGTGGCTTCCTAAACAACACCCCCGTAGTCGCCACTATGATCCCTGCGATTCATGCCTGGTGTCAGAAAATCGGAATTAGCCCTTCACGCTTAATGATCCCGCTCAGCTACAGCGCTATTTTGGGTGGAACACTGACCATGATAGGCACTAGCACAAACTTAATTGTGAACGGCCAATATCAAACGCTTACTGGCAGCGAGGGTTTTTCATTATTTTTCATTACCCTAGTCGGTATACCGGTGGCCATCGCCGGTGGTGCCTTCATGTTGCTGTTTTTCCCGTATTTACTACCTAAGGCCAATCAACAAAAAGAAGCCTTTACCGATTTACGTGAGTTCACCTTAGAAGTCTCGGTTGCGACTGATGGCCCTCTCGTCGGTAAAACCGTACAAGAAGCCGGCCTGCGTAACTTACGCCGAGTATATTTGGTTGAGATTGAGCGCGGCGATACTGTCCTTACAGCGGTGTCTTCACAGGTAACGTTACAAGGGGGCGACCGCCTAGTCTTCGCGGGTGAAACACAAGCTATCTCTCAGCTGCTGCGTATTAACGGTATCGTGCCATCATGCACTCAAGAAGACACCGCTCTTAGTAAATCTCGTCCAGAGCGCTGCTTGGTAGAGGCCGTCGTATCTCCGCATTGCGCTGCAATCGGCCAAGCAATTCGCGATGCTCGTTTCCGTGATCGCTATGGTGCGGTAGTACTTGCTGTTGCTCGAAATGGTGAGCGCATACAGGGCAGTCTAGGCACAATCAAATTGCAGGCTGGCGACACTTTACTACTTGAAGCGCGCCCCGCATTTGTTAGTCGCCAACGCTTTAATCGTGACTTTTTATTGATCAGTGATTTAGGCAAAGAAACCCCTCAACATGACCGTGCCTATTTGGCTTGGGCTATTTTAATTGGTGTCGTCGGTGCCGCCGGCCTAGGCATTATTAATATGCTTGATGCCTCACTCATTGGCGCTGGATTAATGATCGTTACTGGCTGCTTAAACACGAACCAAGCGGAGCGCAGCCTAGATCTAACGGTCCTCATTACCATAGCAGCATCATTTGCACTTGGCGCGGCACTGCAGAAAACCGGTGTAGCCGCGATGCTTGCGGAAAATATCGCACTGCTAAGTGACTACAAACCTTGGCTAATGCTAATTTTGACTTATGTGACGGTATCGATCCTGACGGAAATCATTACTAACAATGCTGCGGCAGTACTTATGTTGCCGATCACCTTAGAAATGTCGGATAAAGTTGGACTGGCTCATGAACCCTTTGTGCTAGCCATTATGATGGCGGCATCCGCTAGTTTCGCAACGCCGCTTGGCTATCAAACAAACTTGATGGTTTACGGTCCTGGTGGCTACAAGTTCAGCGACTTTTTACGTGTTGGTATCCCGATGAATATCTTTGTTGGTGCCTTTACTATCGCTATAATTTGGCTGCTATTCCCTTTAACATGATGTCTAAACAGACTCTACATATTTAAATGGACTGTCACTCTCGATATGGATACCGATCGCAAAGCGAACACTTACCAACGCCTAATTAAAAGTGCGCGCGAACTCGTCGCGGAAGGCGGATTTACCGCCGCTAAACTAGAGGCCGCTGCCGAACGTGCTTTGGTAGAGTTTGATCTAGCCCAACGCTACTTCACCGACAACCTTTCACTTGCCGTAGAAGTCTTTCGTTACGCCACTCAGCATGAAGTCGATATGGTGTTTCAGGCAAGTGAAGCCGACGGCGACAATGATACTGTCACGGATCGCTTAGAACGTGCGGTATACACATATACCCGTCGGGCCTTACGCGCACCACGCATGGCGTATTCGCTGATTGCTGAGCCTGTTGATCCAGCGGTTGAAGTCGAACGGCTAAAATATAGGTTGGCTTACGCTGAGATTTTTGAAGACATAATTCAGGATGGTATTCGCACCGGTGAATTCACTCACCAAAATCCAAGCGTTAGCGCGGCAGCACTGGTTGGCTTGCTAGCTGAAGCCTTAATTGGGCCGTTATTTCCGGTTCAAGGAGATAATCCAGATATAACGGCCAGCCTCGATGCTCGCAAAGCCATGCCGGTCGATCAGCAAATTGAATTAACGGGATTGTTGTGTGCTATTAGCTTGCGAGCCATTGGTGCGATACCAAAAGATTTATCTGAGCCGAGCAGTAATAACGACAGCTAATACAAACATTCGTAATTTGCCTTAGCTAAAACCTCGGCGCGATTGAGATAACCGATACATACGAGTGCGCACCCATTAAAGGTCGCACTCGTTTTTTATTCAATTAGACTCAGGCAGATCCGCCATTAAACCATTATCCGTGTTGCTAACTTGCGCTTCGTCAACCGCCGAAGTTTCCGCGTCGTCTATCGCCTCAGCATCACATGACCATCCCCATGCGCGTTGCTTTTCTACAAATGCCGCCGCTTGCGCCTCACAATAACCAACTTCAAAAGCCGCAGACCATAGCACTTGCACACCGTCGTCCTTGGTATAGCGCACGTCACACGGCACATCGTAGTCACCGCTGTATATCACCTCAATAAGGCGCACACTACCTTCATGCTGGCACACCATACGCGTATCAGTAGCCGCCAATGTCGGTGCGGAAAGCGCAAGCAATGCGCCAAAAGTAACCAGTGATTTCATATCCAATCCCTTAAAAAATGAAGAAGATTTACGACCTATCTGCTGTAATAGCCGGTCTCACTTACATAACCTATTGCACTACAACGAATCAAAGTAGCAGTGTCAATGGTTTACATTGATTAGGGATTTGACGTAGAGGAACCGAATAAAGTTTCCAGTACATGGGCTAAACGCAATGCTGCCAAGCCAATACGAAGCTCAAGTAAATCGCGCTCATCAGTTAACTCGTCGCGATTTAAGGTAAGTGGCGCATCTAAATGTTGATAAATAGCGTGGGTAACTGCATACGATTCATTCGCCCACACTAAGGCATCTAAATTGTTAGCGAGCGCAACATCCTCCGCCGTTAATTTATTCATTAACCGCTTTTGTTGACGAATGTGAGCCTCTTTACTGTTAAACATGCGGCCGTCCCAAACCGCGTGCAAATTGGTCCTTTCATTATCCAGATGTACCTTAACTTTATTCCCGCCCCAATCATCCCCGTAACTAACGTGCAGAGGTTGATGAATATCGCCAATAAAGTGGCCGAGAAAAAATAATGCCTGCCAATCTGTTGCGGGGGCTTTGGCTAAACGCTTCTCCATTTCAGCAATTGCAGACACAACGCAGCCTTCACGAGGGCAATCATCTGCATTGACCGATGTAGCGCTACGATCAACATTAATATAATGCCAAGGTTTAGTGTGCTTAAAAGCGGTTTGATCTCGCACTTTATCGGGCCAGCTACAGCCTGTAGAAAAAGCTTGGTTCGGAGACAAAGACACCAAGGCATCAACCTTAGCTTGAGTTTTTGGCGTGAGCTGCTCATATGCAATTTGGCAAATGATGGCATGACCGCGAGATTCAAAACTGTGAACGCTGCCAGTACTCAACAAAACAAAAAGCGCACAGCTACAACGTAGAAAATTTAGCATCACGAGTGTCCAGCCAATAAAAACAATAGGCTAGCATAGCCCTGCGAAGCCTCCCACTGCCATCCTTAGAACGCTGCAATGAGCTAATGACAATGCCGACGTAACCGCTAGTTATCCGATAGATGAGAGGCGCCATTTGCGCCGGTAGGCATTAGTCCGCACTGACTAAGAATTCCCTGCCAAGCTTTTACATGGCGCTGATGAGAACGCGTCAACTTATCTCGCTCCACACTGACTTGCTGCAACCAAGTAAGGTATGCATCAGGAACCGGTACTAGTGTTCGAACGGCATTGAGATCCAACATGATTGCCGTGCCAAAACGATCAACTCGACTCATGTAAGGCTGCAATACTCCTGCGTAATATTTATAGAACACATTATTGAGAATATCGGCAGCTGGTGTGCTGCGCCCTACTAAGCACAATGATTTTACGTTAGTACGATACTCCAGCAGTTCCGCAACCTGATTATTCACGCGCGTTAATAAGCGCTGACTTTGCAGCCACTGACCAATCGCCTCGCTCAGCAACCACTGCTGCTGTTGCAGCTCCATTTCCCTGTCATCGTAGTCAAATTGCTGACCCTGCCAGCGGTTACCTTGCTGAAGTAAATAATCGAACACCTGTAAGGCAATATCGAGGTTATCAGCCGACGCTGGAGCAATAGGCACAGGTTGTGTGGCGGGACTAATCAGGCTTTGCCATTCATGGCCGGTAAACCAAGCATTCCACCAGCTATCCATACGTTCCGCACGTTTAGCGACTAATGCCGACGCTAAAGTCTCGGCTAGCTCCGGCTGTGCTTGCGCTAACTGCTGCACACAGACAGGGCCTAGTAATAAAAAATCACGCTCCATATGCAGACGCTGACTGGGCAAGGCGAGCTTACCAAGCGAACTATTGCGCTGGCCAATCACACGGCTTAACTCACACGACGACAGCCGTAAAAAGTCTAGGAGGTTAATCTGCGTAGCGTGAACCTCGATATGATTATCTTGAATACGTAATTTCGGTAAGGGATCTAACGACTGCCCAGCATCAAGCTCAACATTAAGAACACGCGCAACTCGCTGAGCGTAATCGTCAAGGACACTTTCAGGCGAAGCACTGCAAGCCGAGAGTACGGCAATAACCGCCAGCAGGACTATTCGCTTCGCAACATGCTGAGCATCGCCGCTACCCAAGCCAGCCATTAACTACTCTGCTTCTAGCCAGTCGGGTTTAGGAACAAACTGCTTTTGTAACTCATCCATCGGGGCTAAATAGGCATCCGTGATGAATGGACGCTCCAAACTGAACACCTGATAGATACCCCCTTGAAGCATCTCTTGTGAAATGGACTGACTATCGCCGCCGATAAGATTACAACGCAGAAACGAAAACCACGAGGTAACAATAATCCAAGTATTTAGCGCCAAGCCTCTCACTTCTTCTTCGTTTGCAGCAATGATACCTACTTGATCTAAACCGCGAAAAATATCAGCAACACGGTCTAGGCAAAGACGGAAAAACTGGCGATAGCGGCTGTGTAGCTCAGGATCGGCACTCAATAAATGCTCCATATCGCGATGCAAGAATCGGTAATCCCACAGACCAGAAAATACTTCGCGCAAGTAATGTAGCTTATCGTTTACCTGCAATGGGCGCTCCGAAGGCACCTGCAAGATCGTCAGCACGCGCTCTTCGTAGCGTAGAAACAGATGATAAATAATCGCCTGCTTGTTTTTAAAATGATAATAAAGATTGCCCGGCGAGATACCTAGGTTCGCGGCAATGTGATTGGTCGTCACGTTGCGTTCACCTGATTCATTAAACAAAACCAAACTCGCATCAAGAATGCGCGCTTTCGTACTCATGAATTACTCCGCCCCTGTCTGATTACGCCGATATTGCCATATCACATGGCTTTCTTGGCTAATTAATACTCTATGGGTTGACGTTTTAGAGTAATAACTCTAATAATGCAATCTCTGACTGATATTTAGCCTATAAGCACTGACACTTAGGTCCGCAGTCTCAACACTCACAGCTTACTGAGGAGCCTAGCTATGGTTGCCACGGTTACCGATTTACATACGCCGGATCGTGAAATTGAACGTTTGCGGACTCTGTTTATTCAACAGAAACAGGCATTTCGTAGCCATCCCATGCCCTCCCCTGAAGAACGGGTAGAACAACTGCGTCGTTTGAAGCAAGGTCTTATCGACAACCAAGACAAGCTCATCAGTGCTGTTAACCAAGATTTTAGCTGCCGCTCAAAAGATGAAACCTTAGTCGCTGAAATCATGATCACAGTTGAGAGCATCAACTACATGATTAACAACGTGCGTAAATGGATGAGGCCGTCGCGCCGCCATGTCAGCATGTTATTTGCCCCGTCATATAACCAAGTCGTCTATCAGCCGTTAGGGGTTGTCGGTGTTATGGTGCCGTGGAACTACCCGATACAATTAGCGCTTGTGCCCTTGGCTACCAATTTAGCGGCTGGCAATCGCACTATGATCAAGATGTCGGAATTTACGCCCGCGACCAACAAAGCTCTAAAGCTATTGCTTGATGAAATTTTTGACGAATCTCACGCGGCCATCATCGAAGGTGAAGTCGACGTATCGACTGCATTTTCAGAGAAACCGTGGGATCACCTGATATTTACCGGATCAACCGCTGTCGGCAAGCATGTCATGGCGGCGGCAGCGAAGAACTTGGTTCCTGTAACGTTAGAGCTCGGTGGTAAGTCACCTGCGATTGTTGCGCCCAACACCAACTTGCAGCACGCGGTAGACCGTATTTGTTTTGGTAAATCCTTAAATGCTGGGCAAACCTGTATTGCGCCAGATTACGTTTTGATTCCCGAAGATCAAGAAGAGGCCTTCGTTAAGGCATATCAAACGTCATTCGCAAAAATGTATCCGAAGGTGCGTGATAACAACGACTACACCGCCATCATTAACGACCGCCAACACCAGCGTTTACAAGCATGGGTAAAAGATGCGGAAGAGAAAGGTGCACGCATTACGGTGGTTAATCCCGCCAAAGAAAATTTCAGCGGCACACGTAAAATGCCGTTGCATCTTGTGCAAGGTGCAACCGACGATATGACCGTTCTACAAGATGAGATTTTTGGCCCAATATTGCCGTTGATCCCATACAAGACTTTAGAAGATGCTATCGACTACGTAAATGATCGTGACCGTCCGCTAGCTCTTTACCTGTTTAGTTATGACAAAGAACATGAGCATAGAGTGCTGAATCGCACCCACGCTGGCGGCGTATCGGTCAATGACACTTTGATGCACATCGCTCAAGATGATATGCCTTTTGGCGGTATTGGCCCATCGGGTATGGGGCATTATCATGGCAAAGAAGGCTTTGTCGCGTTATCAAAAGCCAAACCGGTTCACCGTAAAGGGCGCTTCAATAGCGGCAAGTTTATCTACCCACCCTACGGTACAGCGATACAAAAACTCATATATAAAATATTCATCCGTTAAAAGGCGAGAGTCAGCATGATAGAAACATCACGACGCGGATTTCTGCAGCTAGGCGCTACAGGTACAGCCGCTCTCGCAATCGGCTCGGGTCTAGCGACCTTAACCGGTTGCAGTAAAAAACCAGCGACGGCACAAGGCTACAAAGTGCTGCGCGAAGGCGATCTGCTCTTTTTAGGAGCATTAGCACCCGCCGTTTTGGTCAAGGCATATCCAGGCCCACTAGGCCTTGATGCACGCGAGCGCTTGTTAAAACAATTGGATTCCATTCTCAATACATTACAAGGTCATGCCCGTGGTGAATTGTTAATGATGTTCGATTTAATGAACTCCGCACCACTGCGTTTAGCTACTGGCGCCCCGTGGGGATCATGGAGTGAAGCCAGCGTTAAAGATGCTGATGATTTTTTGAATAGCTGGAAACACAGCAGTCTACAAATTAAACGTATGGGCTATGCAGGCTTGTGTAAATTGATCTCTATTTCTTGGTACACACAGCCTGAAAACTTCCCGACGACGGGTTATCCAGGTCCGCCTGTGAAAATTCCAACCCCTGTATCGGCCTAATAATAGATCCGTACCGACGACAAAAAATAACTACGAGCGAAGATTATCAATCATCACTCGAAAATAAAGAGACACATGTATGCAACCTAAAACAAACCGCACACCACCGATCCCAATGGTTGCCGGTATTCCCGATCCAATTCTTGAAGGAATTGCTGGCGGCTGGAATGTAGAAGACGCAGCTGATTTAAATGACGGTCAAATTTTAGAGGCTGATGTCGTTATTATTGGCACTGGTGCGGGTGGCGGCACAACAGCTGAAATTCTAGCTGAAGCTGGATTCAAGGTTTTAATGCTCGAAGAAGGTCCATTAAAAAGCACAAACGACTTTAAAATGGACGAGCGAGAGGCCTATCACGACCTTTATCAAGAAAGTGCAGGCCGGATGAGCAAAGATGGCTCTATGTCCATTCTTCAGGGTCGCTGTGTTGGCGGTACCACTGTCATTAACTGGACTTCAAGCTTCCACACCCCGGAAGAAACCTTAGGTTACTGGGCAGAAGAATTTAAGTTAAAAGGTAGCAGCAAAGAAGAGATGACACCTTGGTTTGAGCGTATGGAAAAACGCTTAAATATCTCTGACTGGGCGGTACCACCGAATGAAAACAACGCCGTATTAAGCCGTGGTGCCGAGAAGCTGGGTCTTGACTGGAAAGTCATTCCCCGCAACGTCGCAGGCTGCTGGAACTTAGGTTATTGCGGCACTGGCTGTCCGACCAATGCTAAGCAATCAATGTTAGTTACCACCATTCCTGGCGCACTAAATAAAGATTCTGCGCTGGTGTATAGCGCACGTGCTGAACGCCTAATTATCGAAGGTAAAAAGGTACTCGGGGTAGAAGTTACGGCATTAAATTCGGATTATAAACCGACCGGAAAAACCATTATTGTTAAAGCACCACATGTCGTTATGTCGTGCGGCGGGATCAATGGCCCGGCTTTACTATTGCGATCTAAAGCTCCTGATCCGAAAAAGCGCGTTGGTAAGCGTACTTTCTTGCATCCAGTGTCTTTCAGCTTCGCAGAATTCGATCACTTAATTGATCCATATTACGGCGCACCACAGTCCATTTATTCCGATCACTACCAGTGGAAGAATGTTACTGGGCCTGCCGGTTTCAAAATGGAAGCGGCACCACTGCACCCTGGCCTAACTTCTGTATTACTCTTGGGTCATGGCGCAGCACATTATGATGCCATCACCAAACTGCCTAATATTAACGCTTTACTGTCGTTAGTACGTGACGGATTTGATCCTGAGAGCCCTGGCGCATCGATTGAATTAGCCGATGACGGTTCACCGATTGTTGATTACCCAATTAATGATTACATTTGGGAAGCCTTCCAGCGCTCATTAACGACCATGGCCGAAGTACAATTTGCTGCGGGTGCAAAAAAAGTACGTCCCGCACACGTTGATGCGCCTTGGTACGAAAACATCCATGAAGCCAAAGATGGTATTAAAAACTTAGAATTCCGCTCTAATGCCTTCACTGCCGGTAGTGCTCACGTCATGGGCGGTTTGTCGATGGGTGAAGATCTAGAAAAATGTGTGGTCGATAGCAATGGTAAATACCATTATCTCGATAACTTATTTGTCATCGACGGGTCAATTTTCCCAACCAGCATTGGTGCTAACCCTCAGCTATCGGTTTATGGATTTGCCTGTAAGTTAGCAAATCAACTGGCAGCAAAAATGAAAGCCTCTGCTTAATTCACGCGATTGCGTGTATTCACGACAATAAAAACCCCGCTTATGCGGGGTTTTTATTGAGCTATGAATAAAGGAATAGAACCACACACACCTAGATGAAGCGATATGCCCCATGAGAAGCTCTATTGCTATTGATCTGTGTTTGTTGTTTGCAAGCGCGGCTTCTATTACTATTCGCCGCACTAGCAACCGTTAAGGCCAGCCTATGAATATTGTCGTCTACCCAGGCACTTTCGACCCGATCACCAATGGTCACACCGATTTGGTTGAGCGTGCGGCACGTTTGTTTGATCACATCATTCTGGCGGTTGCAGACAACCCGAAGAAAAGACCGATGTTTGACCTAGAAACCCGCGTCGACCTTGCCAAAGATGTTCTTAGCCATCTGCACAACGTTGAAGTCGTTGGTTTTAACAACCTTCTGGCCGACTTCGTTAAAGAGAAAAAAGCAAACATCATTCTGCGTGGTTTGCGTGCGGTATCGGATTTCGAATACGAATTCCAGTTAGCCAATATGAATCGTGTATTAGCACCGAATGTGGAGAGCATGTTCCTCACACCTTCGGAGCATTATTCCTATATTTCTTCTACGCTCGTACGTGAAGTCGGCTCTCTAGGTGGCGATATATCAACCTTCGTTCACCCCAAAGTAGTTGCCGCTTTGAAGAAAGCGATGAAGAATTCCTGATTAAAACCAGTCCTGACGGAGGTAAGTCATGGCCTTGATTATTACTGATGAATGCATCAACTGTGATGTATGCGAACCAGAATGTCCAAACGAAGCCATTTCAGCGGGCGAAGAAATTTATGAAATCGACCCAAGCAAATGTACGGAATGTATTGGTCACTACGACGAGCCGCAATGCCAGCTTGTCTGCCCTGTAGACTGCATCCCGCATGACGAGAACAACGCAGAAACTCAAGAAGAGTTAGAAGCAAAATACGAACGCCTTACCGGTAAGAAAATCGCTTAATACGCTATATTATCGGAACAGTCGGTTGTCTTGTTTGTGGGTTGCATGACCCGCCTCACTACAACACACTAGGGCCTCCCTTTGTTGGAGGCCTTTTTTATGCGCCTAACCTTTAAAATTCGTTCGTTGTCTGGCGCATTGGTCAGTTTATTCATCGCGTTCTGTCTTACCGCCTGTGCCATTGGTGGCGATGGTACGGTCAGTAGCAAACCCTCTGCTGTCGCAGTGGCTAGCGCTCATCCTTTGGCCACTCAGGCTGGATTAGATGTACTTGCTCAAGGTGGCAATGCTTTCGATGCTGCAATTGCCGTAGCAGCCAGCTTAGGCGTAGTAGAACCTTACAGTGCCGGGATGGGCGGAGGTGGCTTTTGGCTACTCTACAGCGCCAAGGATGATCAATATCACTTTGTCGATGCTCGTGAAATGGCACCCTCTGCGGCAGACAAAGACTATTACTTAAATAAAGACGGCACCGTCAATCGCGATCGAGCAACCAATGGCCCTAGCGCCGCGGGAATCCCAGGACAAGCCGCCGCCTTTGCCCACCTCGCTGGGCAATACGGTAAATTACCTTTGGCGAAATCTCTCGCCCCTGCGATTAAACAAGCGCGTCAGGGCTTTGCTATTGATGACCACTACCGCAAATTATTGAGCTATCGCTTAGAGGCCGTGCGTCGTTACCCTAGCTCAGCCAGTATTTTTCTTAACAGCGGACAAATTCCAGACGTTGGCTATAAGTTAGTACAACGGGATCTAGCCACGACGCTTGAAGCCCTCGCCCGTGCTGGCCATGATGGATTTTATCAAGGTCCAGTTGCCCAACGCTTAGTGACTGCCGTGCAACGTGACGGTGGTGATTGGGCAATGGAGGACCTAGCCAATTACAAGGTGGTAGAGCGCGAACCCATTCGCATGGCCTTTGGTAATGCCGAACTGATCAGTGCTCCACCGCCATCCTCCGGCGGCATCGCCATAGCGCAAATGCTACAGATGTTGGATTTATACCATTGGCAGTCAATGAGTGAAGCCGATCAAACACACTTACTGATTGAAGTGATGCGCCGCGCATACCGCGATCGTGCCGAATTTTTAGGCGACCCGGATTTCGTCGATGTGCCGACCGCTATGCTTCTCGATCCAGCACGAGCGCACGCTTATGCCGACAGCATAGATATGACGAAGGCAACGCCGAGCCTATCCCTTAAAGGTCCTAAAAATATTGAAGAAGGTTTCCACACAACGCATTTATCGGTGCTGGATAAAGACGGCAATCGCGTATCAGCAACGCTGAGTATTAACCTGCCGTTTGGCTCAGCCTATACAGCCGCAGGCACGGGTGTCGTACTCAACAACGAAATGGACGACTTCTCGGCCAAACCCGGCGCAGCGAATGCCTATGGCTTAGTGGGGAACGCTGCCAATGCCATCGCACCGGGCAAACGCCCACTGTCGAGCATGTCGCCAAGCATGATGGTATCAGACGACCAAGTGGCCATATTAGGTACCCCAGGGGGCAGTCGCATCATCAGCATGGTGTTACTCGGCCTGCTCGAACATCAGCAAAATAAACCCGTTGAAGACTGGGTACGCCGCAAGCGCATTCATCACCAATACCTACCCGATGTGGTCGAATATGAACCCGGCGCACTTAGCCAAGCCTTACAGCAAGAATTGAAGGCTCGAGGTCATACACTGAAGAATGTGGGTCGAGCCTATGGCAATATGCAGGCAATTTTGTGGGATCGTACCACCAATAAAGTAACGGCTGCCGCAGACTCTAGAGGCATTGGCAGCGCCCGCGTCGTATCAGTAGCGAAGTAATACACGACATGACCGTGATTCTGTTTTATCTAAAAAAGGTTATCGGCATGCTGCTTATGCCGATCCCGTTAGCGCTAATTTTTATCGCCATTGGGTTTTGGCTACTGCGCAAACGTCCGGGTCGTGCACGATTTTCACTAGTACTCGCTATGATGATTTTGGGACTGAGTAGCTGGCATCCAATTGCCGATCAACTCATTGCCCCCATCGAAGGCGATTTCGCCCTATTTGATATTCGTCGACCGGTGGATGCTATTGTAGTACTCGGCAGCAACCACAATAGCAATCCTAATTTACCTGCGGTAATGCAACTCAGTGGCTCAGCGTTATTTCGCTTAGAAGAAGGATTACGCATCGCCCGCGCGAATCCAAACGCCATATTGCTAGTATCTGGTTACGCAGGCAGTGATCCTCGCCCACATGCCGACATTATGCGTGAAGCGGCGATTGAACTCGGCATGACACCCGCAAAAATTCTGACTTTTCCCGAAGCAAGAGATACCGAGGATGAAGCCAAGATGATGGCTCCCTACCTAAAAGGTCTGCGCGTTGCTTTGGTAAGCGAAGCCTCGCACCTAACTCGCGCTATGGTGTTTTTTCAAAACATAGGATTAGAGCCCATTCCAGCCCCCGCCTATCGCATGGCGAGCGACCATAGTGATTGGCGTATAGAATCGCGTGCAACCTACAAAAGCGAACGAGCAATTTACGAATGGCTAGGGCGCGGCTGGCAATGGCTTAAAGAGGTGATTTAAACAGCTGACCGTTAGGCTTGCTGCAACAAGGTACGTCGATAGGTTTCTTGAATAATCCAAGCATCATTACTCGCACGATGACGGCGTAACTTGCTGTCGTTGATTACCTGCGTTTTAACATCCGCCCACATCGTCATTTGGGCTTCCGACAAGATCATTTCTAGCGGGCTCAAATGGAATTTCATTTCGATACCCGCCGCATGAAAAAGAACCGTTAACCAAGGCTTATCCACCACCCAACCGTCGGAGTAAGCAGTCACCCCATCTAATAGCGAGTTTAAATATAAGGCGACGTCGAGTGCAGATTTACCCGCATTGATAAGGTTATCACGCGAGATACCATGCACTGCTTCCGCTGAATCTGCCCAATGAGTCCAATCCGACTGCGGAGCAATCAGGGTGCAAAAACGCTCATGATTCTCCAACACAAGACCAATTTCTATAGGGTAACTGGTCTGACCAAAGCCAGAGGCTTCAATATCAATAATGATTGGGTGTTCTGGCTGACGCACGGTTATCTCATTATTTATTCTTGTTTAACTAGCTGTATAGCACAGAAAACATTCTCAACCAGATTAGCGCTCAATTAACGCTGACATTGCGGGCAAAAAACGGTGGCTCGCTGCCCTTGGCGAATCTCTTTTAATAGGCTTTTGCACACCTTACATTCTTCGCCACCACGGCCATATACGCGCAGCTGCTGAGCAAAATATCCCGGCTTACCATCGCCACCAACAAAGTCGCGCAAGGTTGTACCACCTTGTTTAATCGCAGCACCAAGCACATCTTTGATAATCACAGACAACTCGTTGTAGCGCGCTTTACTCACCTTCCCTGCCGCCAAAGTTGGTCGTATTCCAGCAAGGAATAGACTTTCATTTGCATAGATATTGCCCACGCCAACCACCACCTTGCCATCCATAATGAAGGTTTTAATCGCTTGGCTTTTGCCACGACTGCGAGCAAATAGATAATCGCCATCAAAGGCATCTGTTAGCGGCTCCGGGCCTAGGTGACTCAGATGCGTACTGTCTTCACCTGGTAAAACCCATAACAGCGCACCAAAGCGCCGAGGATCGTGATAACGCAACACTTTGCCATTACTCAGCACCCAGTCGACATGATCATGCTTTGCTGGTTCATCAGTAGGTGTTACTAAGCGCAGCGAGCCCGACATACCCAAATGCCAGATTGCAGTACCAACATCCGTTTCAACCAAGATGTATTTGGCTCGACGCGTTAAACCACGCACAGTCTGGCCAACCAACAATTGAATATCGTCGTCTATCGGCCAGCGCAACTGCGGCTGACGCACGATCACGCGCTCAATCCGCACATTATGGAGATAAGGCTCAATACCCCGCAGGGTGGTTTCAACTTCTGGTAATTCAGGCATAGGTCACATCAGTAGGTAGATACATGCGAAATTATGCCACACCCAGACATTGAGATTGCAGGCATAAAAAAACCCAGCCGAGGCTGGGTTTTTTTCAAGCAAAAGAAGCTTACTTAATTTTGGCTTCTTTATACATCACGTGCTGACGAACAACAGGATCAAATTTCTTGATCTCCATTTTCTCAGGCATGGTGCGCTTGTTTTTATCAGTTGTGTAGAAGTGACCGGTACCGGCACTTGATACTAAACGGATTTTATCGCGTGGCATGATGAGTCTCCTTAGACTTTTTCGCCGCGTGAACGCAGCTCAGCTAAAACAACATCGATACCTTTCTTATCGATGATACGCATACCTTTGGTAGAGATACGCAGACGCACAAAACGATTCTCGCTTTCCACCCAAAAACGGTGGCTCTGCAGATTAGGCAGGAAGCGGCGTTTAGTTTTGATGTTTGAGTGGGAAACGTTATTCCCGGTTACAGGACCTTTCCCTGTAACTTGGCAAACCTTAGACATTGATCTTCGCCCCGATTTTTACTGTATCGAACAATTTGGAAAATTCGTTACCAACCGTAAGCATTCGTCATCATTTTGCGATGACTTTCGACGCCCAGGCTGAAAAGAGTTGCGCTTTATACCAAAAGGCGCAAACACACGCAAGCAGAAGATTAATTTTTGTGCAGATAGATGTCACTCATATCCACCCCCTTTCAGCGAACGAAACACAGTATCCATCACCGATGACGAGGTGATCGAGCACCCGAATATCAACCAAAGACAGCGCCTGCTGTAAACGATCGGTAATGACACGATCAGCACTACTCGGTTCAGCAATGCCAGAGGGATGATTATGCGCAAATATCACTGCAGCAGCACCTTGAGCGAGCGCTTTTTTCAATACCTCGCGCGGATAAACCGCCGCACCATCAATCGTGCCGCGAAACAATTCATCATATTTAACGACGCGATTTTGATTATCAAGAAATAGGCAGGCAAACACCTCATAATCAAGGTCTCGCAACTGCGCTTGTAAATATTGCCGAGTATGTTCCGGACTAGTAAGCGCGTCTCCGCGCCTTAGCTCTTCCGCTAAATGTCTTCGTGCCATTTCAAGTACCGCTTGTAACTGCGCATACTTCGCTGGACCTAAACCGTGTGACTCACAAAACTTACCCTGTGACGCCACCAGCAAAGGTCTCAGACCGCCGAAGTCGTTTAATAATTCTCGAGCCAAATCCACTGCGCTCTTACCGGTAACGCCAGTACGTAAGAAAATCGCCAGTAATTCAGCATCTGAAAGGCTTTTTGGCCCCTGATCCAAGAGCTTTTCTCGCGGGCGCTCCTGCGCTGGCCAATCGCAAATAGCCATACCTACCTCCATGCAGGTCTGTGATATATACTGACCACCATTCTAGACACGCGAAAGAGCCTCATGCAACAACTCTGTAATCGTCGCATTCTACTTGGCATTAGCGGTGGTATTGCCGCTTATAAAAGCGCCGAACTGGTGCGTTTCTTAAAACGCGCCGGTGCCGATGTGCGCGTGGTAATGACCAGTGGCGCTCTTGAATTTATTACCCCACTCACCCTACAGGCATTGTCCGGTAATCCCGTTCACCATGCGTTACTAGACCCTGAAGCCGAAGCGGGTATGGGACATATCGAATTAGCTAAGTGGGCTGATCTCATTCTCATCGCTCCGGCCTCGGCTAATGTGATTGCTCGCTTAGCTCAAGGCATGGGCAACGACTTACTAACAACCGTGGTGCTCGCCAGCGAAGCCAAACTTTGCCTCGCGCCAGCTATGAATCAAGCCATGTGGCTTGATCCGATCACCCAAAGCAATCTCCAGCGTCTTAAAGATGCGCATGGCGCTAATCTGCAAGTCATTGGCCCCGCAGAAGGTCAACAAGCTTGTGGCGATGTCGGCCCAGGACGCATGCTAGAGCCAGAATTAATTGCGCAAACCATAGCCGAGCAATTCGAAAGCGGCATATTAGCCGGTGTTAGCGTTGTTATTACCGCGGGGCCAACCCGCGAAGCCATCGACCCCGTGCGCTATATAAGCAACCATAGCTCAGGCAAAATGGGCTATGCCCTTGCTGCTGCCGCTCGCGATGCCGGCGCCCGAGTGACTGTGATTTCCGGCCCTGTGAATATTCCCGCCCCCGAGCGCGTTCGCGTGGTTCCGGTATCCAGCGCATTAGATATGCTGCAAGCGGCACAAAGCGAACAAGAACACTGTCAAATTTTCATTGCAGCCGCCGCCGTTGCCGATTACCGCCCAGCACAAGTCGCTGAGCAGAAAGTGAAGAAATCAACCGATGAGTTGACCCTAACCCTCATCAAAAATCCAGATATCGTCGCCACAGTAGCAGCGCAAGAAAATGCCCCTTTTACGGTGGGATTTGCCGCTGAAACCCAAGATGTTGAACATTACGCCCGCGACAAACTCAATCGCAAAAAACTCGCCATGATCATAGCCAACGATGTGTCGCGTAATGACATAGGCTTTAATAGCGACGACAATGCGGTTAGTGTGTTCTGGCCAACAGGCGAAGCGCGCTACGAAGCAATGAGTAAGCAACAACTAGCACGACACCTGATCACCTTAATGGCTGATCGTTACCAAGAATATTTACTGAATAGAACGGAAAATACCCATGCATAAGCTGCAAGTTAAAGTCTTAGACCCTCGCCTTGGCGATAGCATTCCCATGCCAGAATACGCAACCTCGGGCTCTGCTGGTCTGGATTTACGCGCATGCATAGATGCTCCTATTACATTGAATCCAGGCGATACCGTTCTGGTTAAAACCGGTCTGTCGATTTATATCCAAGATCCAAGTTTAGCTGCAGTGATACTGCCACGCTCGGGGCTAGGTCATAAGCACGGTATAGTCCTAGGTAATTTGGTCGGTTTGATCGACTCCGATTACCAAGGCGAGCTAATGGTCAGCTGCTGGAATCGCGGAAAAGACGCCTTTACGCTTGATATTGGCGAGCGTTTGGCGCAACTTGTCTTGGTTCCGGTCGTTCAGGCACAATTTGAGCTCGTCACTGAATTTGACGAAACAGAACGCGGAGAAGGCGGGTTTGGCCACTCAGGCCGACAATAGGTCGCCCGCCCGACTATAATAAGAACAAGTCGGATCAACCGACAAACGGGGTCATGCATGAGTCAAAAAGACAACACCCCCACTCGTACGGTGGTGTTTTACAGTCGCGTCAGTATCTGGCTCGCATTATTGTTTATTTCTGGCGGGCTCGCGATTCAGAGCCTGCAGATCAATCTCATGACCCAATCCGATGTGGATAAAGCCTTCTCCAATGCGATGGCCGAACAAGTCGCACAGGCACTAAGCACGCGCTTAGACGATACTCGTAAGTTACAACTCGCGGCCAGCCGCCAAACACAAACCATCGCCGCTCTGCAACAGGCCGATGTTTCTTGGACGCAAACTCTAAAGAATTTCATGCCCGGCGCTCAAAACGTTTATCTGATCAACGAAGAGCAATCCCGAGGCATACAAGAAGAGTTAGGATTTTCTGTCAAAGACTTAGTAGCGCGTACGCTTAAAGGCGCCTCGATGAAGGTCGAAGCCGTACTCCGCGACAACAAGCTACGCTTCTATTGGGCAAGTCCCATTCTTGTCGATCAACAAATAGCAGGAGTACTGTTGGTAGAATACGGCTCCAATTGGCTGGCTAACTTTCAAGCGGGAGTGAGCAATCAATTAGGTCACATCGAAGTACGACAACTACTTGACCCTGAAGTGGATAGTAAGGGCATCGAAATTTTCTCAGCGGGAAATATCCCGCGCAATCAAAGCACGCCTGTTGCTCGCGCTATTAACGACTACTGGTTTTTGACCTATACCCCAGCCGATGAAAGGCCTGAGCTCGCCTTACTCCCACTAGCAACGCCTTGGTTTATGTCGCTTTTTGCAACGCTGGCAGGCTTGTTCATTATTGTTTGGCTGCAAAAACGTGAACTAAAACGCAACCACTTAAACCTGTTGGTTTATGTTCGCGGCTTAACTCGTAAAGGTGTGGATACACCGCCTAAGTTTTCGCTTAAGTTATTCCACGATTTAGCCGAAGCCATGCGCCACTTAGTTCACACACTCAATCCGAATGCGACGAGTACAGAGCGTAAAGATATTACTGAAAAGCGCATGCCTATGCATATTTCGACCGACGCACCCAAAGCAGCAATTAATTTTAGTTCGCCGAACTTAGCCAACGTCGCTGATATACCTGAGTTAGAAGTCGAAGAATTTGATCACAATACGCCGCCAGAAATACCTAAACATATATTTCGCGCCTACGATATTCGCGGCATTGTTGATACAGAACTGACGAATGATGTGCTGTTCTGGCTTGGCAAAGCAATTGGCTCGGAAGTACTGATTCGAGGTTTTGATCGCATCAATCTAGCTTGGGACGGCCGCCTATCCAGCGAACGCTTTGCCCACCACTTACAAGACGGCATCATTTCAACGGGCTGTCACGTTAACCGTTTAGGTGAACTACCAACCGGGGCGCTCTATTTTGCCACGTTCGAACTTGATTCACCTTGCGGTGTCATGATCACTGGCAGTCATAACCCAGCCAATTATAACGGCCTAAAGATTGTCATCGACCAACAAGCCCTAGCTCAAGAACAAATCATGGGCTTATATCATCGCATCGCGCGGAGCGATTTCCGCAGCGGCACGGGCATCGTAGAAGAGCGCTCACTGGATGAAGCCTACATTTGCCGCATTGAAGAAGACGTTAATATTTCTCGTGATTTAAAGATCGTCATCGACGGCGGCAATGGTGTTGCGGGTCCTATAGCCAGTAGGCTATTTAATCGCTTAGGTATCGAAGTTATTGAGTTATATTGCAATATCGACGGTAACTTTCCTAACCATCATCCAGATCCCGGTGAACCAGAAAATCTCGTGGCCTTGCAGGCTGCCATTGCTGAACACAGTGCCCATCTTGGTTTAGCTTTTGATGGTGATGGTGATCGCGTCGCCTTAGTCGATAACTTAGGCAATATTATTTGGCCTGATCGCCTGCTCATGCTGTTAATTGAAGATATTTTGCCGCGCAATCCCGGTCGCGACGTACTCTACGATGTGAAGTCGTCGCGTCACTTAGCGCCATTAATTAATCGCCATGGCGGTCGTCCAACCATGTGGAAGACCGGCCATTCGCTGATGAAGAAAAAACTACGCGACCTCGACGCTGTTGTTGGCGGCGAATACAGTGGCCATTTTTACATTGGCGAACGCTGGTATGGATTCGATGACGGGCTTTATGCTGGTGCACGCCTACTAGAGATATTAGCTTCTCGCACTGAGCCTTGCTCAGATGTGTTCGCACATTTACCGCAAGACGTCAGTACGCCAGAAATTACACTCAATACCACCGAGCAGCGTAAGTTTGCTGTAGTGGAAAGCTTGGCTAAAGATAGCGATCTAATTGCGGATGCTCGCGTCTTCACCACCGATGGCTTACGCATTGAATTTAGTGACGGCTGGGGATTAATACGGGTATCCAATACCACACCACGTTTAACCCTGCGATTTGCGGGTGATAACGAACAAACCATCCTGCGTATACAACAACGAATGAAGCAGGCACTTACGCTACACGCGCCAGAAATCCACGTTCCTTTTTAGCCCATCCCTCAGCTACCGATAGCAAACAGGTTGGCGAGGTGTGAGTAGATCACGCTATAATGCCCACCATTCTTTTTAAGGCCAGCTTACTGGCCTTAATATTTTGGTATCTGTTCTGAAGGAGCAACTCCATGCCGTTATCGCGTGACAGCGCTATGAATACCGCCAATGTTCTCAGTGCAGCACTGCCTTATTTGCAGCGCTTTGTGGGTAAAACCATCGTGGTTAAGTACGGCGGTAACGCCATGACCGACGAAACCCTCAAAAACTCATTCGCGCGCGACATGGTCATGCTCAAGTTTGTTGGCATTAACCCTATCGTGGTTCATGGTGGCGGTCCCCAAATTGGCGACTTGCTAACCAAGCTAAACATTCAAAGCGAATTCGTTAACGGCATGCGCGTCACCACCAGCGAAACCATGGACGTCGTTGAAATGGTTCTCGGCGGCCTAGTTAATAAAAGCATCGTCAACCTCATCAACCAAAACGGCGGCAAAGCGATTGGTTTAACCGGTAAAGACGGCCAGCTACTGCATGCGCGTAAACTGCACGTTACCAAAAGCAGCCCAGACATGTTAAAAACCGAAATCATTGATATCGGCCATGTCGGTGAAGTGGCTAGCATCAATACCTCGGTTTTAGACATGCTGACCAATTCCGATTTTATTCCAGTCATTGCACCCATCGGTGTCGGCGAAGACGGCGAGTCATACAACATCAATGCCGATTTAGTGGCTGGTAAAGTTGCAGAGGTATTGCGTGCTGAGAAGTTGATTCTACTGACCAATATCGCTGGTTTAATGGATAAAGAAGGCAAGGTATTAACGGGCTTATCCACCAAGCAAGTGGATGATCTGATTGCCGATGGCACCATCTACGGTGGCATGTTGCCGAAAATTCAATGTGCTTTGGATGCCGTGCATGCGGGCGTTAACAGCGCGCACATTATCGACGGCCGCGTGGCTCATTCAACCTTACTTGAACTCTTTACCGACGAAGGTGTGGGCACACTCATCACCAATCGTCGTAACGCGTAACGGGGTCTGAATGTCAGATAATTCTGAACAGATCTCACGCCGCGATCAAATACTACAAGCACTCGCCCAGATGCTAGAGAGTAATCCGGGTGCCCGCATCACCACCGCAAGCTTAGCGAAGGCGGTGGGCGTGTCGGAAGCGGCCTTGTATCGCCACTTCCCAAGCAAAGCAAAAATGTTTGAGGGTTTAATCGCTTTTATCGAAGATGCGGTGTTTTCTCGTATTACCCGTATTTTGCAAGATTTTGAATTGGCCGACGAGCGCTGCGAACGCACACTGACTCTGGTTCTCACCTTTGCCGAGAAGAACCCGGGCATGTGTCGTTTACTCTCGGGGGATGCCTTGGCAGGAGAAACGGAACGACTGCGCCAACGTATCCAACAATTCTTCGAACGTATTGAAACTCAGCTGAAGCAAATTCTGCGTGAAGCAGAAATGCGGGAGAAGAAAGTACCGGTACAAACCGCCAGCGCGGAAGCAAACTTGCTCACGGCCGTCATCGAAGGGCGAATTCGCCAATACGTGCGCAGCGAGTTCAAAGAGCTTCCAACTCAGTATTGGAACGAGCAATGGGCTCTATTGAGCCCAACGTTACTGCGTGATAAGGATTTAGGCGGCCTCTAGCGTCTAGCTCTACACTGAAGCCGCTTGCAGTTACGGCTGTAGCGGCGGCAATTTTGCGGGATCTACGTCTTCTGGCAAGGTACCTAACTCATACACTTGCAGTATGCGCAAACGCTCACGCTGCTTCTGGAACTGAATTTTACTGTCATCCAGCTCTTTACGACGCATATCAATATTCTTCTGTGCATCGCGAATGCCATTTTCAAGCTGAACAATTTCTAAGCGCATATCCGCCGGCACTTCTTGACCGCGACGTTCTACGTTTGCCGCCTTCTCTTGTGCCTTCGTTAACTTCTCTTCAAGGTCAGAGATACGACGAAACTGAAGCTCGATATACGAGCCAATCTCATCGGCTTTACGCGTTTGCGCTCGATCAACATCCCCCGGTTGGGCGTACAACCGCTGCAAATCAGCATCTTTATTACGCAATTCTGCATGACGACGTTCACGATCCAAGCGAAGCGCTTCTGCACGTTCAGTCGCCGCACGCTCTTCCGCAGTGGGAGCACGAGGAACCACGCGTTCAACCATGCCACGACTATTAAGAACCTCGTAACCCAAAGGCGCTAAATCTGGCGGTACGTTATCTTTCACCACTACATGACCATCGACCTTAAATCGATACAACTTCATAGAGGCTTCAGCAGCCATCGGCAGGCCAATCAAAGCCGCGGATAACACCCAGATTAATCGCGTTGACATTACTTCACTCCGTATTGATCTCGATACGCGCTAATTGCATCAGCATACTGCGCGAGTTCAGGTTGCATGGCTACATAATCCAACACCTGATTCAAACCGACAATACTGACAACCTTCATATCAAAATCACGTTCCACTTCTTGAATCGCAGACAGTTCTCCCTGCCCTTTTTCTTGACGATCCAGAGCGATCAGTGTAGCGGCTGGCGTTGCGCCATCGGCGGCGGAAATCATTGCCATCACTTCACGAATTGCCGTCCCAGCCGTGATCACATCGTCTACAATCAATACACGGCCCGTTAATGGTGCACCCACTAAGTTGCCACCCTCACCATGAGTTTTGGCTTCTTTGCGGTTAAAGACGTAAGGCACATCTTTTTGATATTGATCTGCTAGTGCTATCGTCAATGCAGCCGATAATGGAATACCTTTGTACGCAGGACCGAATACCACATCGTATTCAACGCCAGAATCTTCTAGCGCTGCGGCATAAAAACGACCAAGCTTGGCCAAAGCTACACCGCTATTGAACAAACCAGCATTAAAAAAATAAGGACTAATTCGCCCAGACTTCAATGTGAACTCACCAAACTTGAGAACACCTTGCTGAATGGCAAATTCGATGAATTCTTTTTGATACGGCTGCATAACAAGTCCTAGAAGTGATTGGTCGTGCGGGTGGAACAGAATAAAATGCTGACAAATGTCGCCAGATTTACCCGCTTTAATAAGGATGCGGTATGATACACGCTTCATCAGTTGGGAACCATGTATGAGGATTATCAGCTTGCACGTTGACGACCTAGAACAGGCAGTCAAAAAGGGGCTTTATACTTGGCTTGAGACCGCCGACGTAGATGTCGTTGCGATTCAAAATCTCAAGGCCAAAGAGTATCAGTTATCCGACGACGTGGTGTATCCGAAGGGCTTTAATGCTTACTTCTTTGACGCCGAGGCCGACGGTTACTCGGGCGTAGCATTACTGACTCGCGAAGTACCAAAAGCCATCATGACGGGCATTGGCGACTCGCGCTGGGACTTACAAGGTCGCTTTATCCAAGCCGACTTCGAACACGTGAGCGTAGGCTCAGTGTTGTTTCCGGGCGTCGATCAATACAATACGCTAGAAGACAAGCTCGCCTTCCAGCAGGCCTTTTTAGCGCATTTAGAGAAAACTCGACGCAAACGTCGTGAGTTCATTTTTTGTGGCAACTTTGAAGCTGCTCATAAAACCGTCGATCTCAGTGACTGGCAAGGTGCTAACGACACGCCTGGGTTTTTACCGAAAGAGCGCGCGTGGTTCGACCAGATGTTTGGACCGGTAGGCTATGCCGATGCTTTCCGCGAAGCTAACTTTGGTGAAAACCAATTTACTTGGTGGCCAGACGAAGACAGTGCTCGCCGCAATCAAAACGGCTGGCGCAAAGACATGCAAATTTGTACGCCGAATGTGCGCCAATTTGTGGTCGAAGCGCGCATCGAAAAAAATCTTAACTTTGGCCAGCATGCGGCCGTGTTAATTGAGTACGAATTCGACGATGAAGACGAGTAATTCAACGTTTGATTAGACTCGATGCTCAAAAGAAGTAATAGGTAATAAGTAATAAAAAGGAGGCCCCAATGGCCTCCTTTTTTATTCAACGTGTTATCAATTCTGCTCTTTGTTCTTAGGCTTCAAGTGCCGCTTTTTGAATTTGCGCCAACTCACCAACCGCCTTCTGCGCTAACGCCAACATAGCGTTTAACTCATCTGGCGTGAATGGCTCAGCTTCTGCTGTACCTTGAATTTCAACATAGCCGCCACTGGCCGTCATAATGACGTTTAAATCCGTTTCGGCTTCAGAGTCTTCGGCATAGTCTAAGTCGGTGACCGCAGTACCTTTGTACATACCAACCGATACGGCCGCAATCATGTGCTTCAGTGGCTCGCCTTTTACCTTGCCGTTTTTCTTTAACCACTCAATGGCATCCACCAAAGCAACACAAGCACCGGTAATCGATGCCGTGCGCGTGCCACCGTCGGCCTGAATAACATCACAATCGATATTAATGGTGTTCTCACCCAAAGCGGTTAAATCAACCGCCGCGCGCAAGCTACGGCCAATTAACCGCGAAATCTCAACCGTACGGCCTTGCTGTTTACCTTTCGCCGCTTCACGAATCATGCGTGAACCAGTTGAGCGCGGCAGCATACCGTATTCTGCCGTTACCCAACCTTTCCCCTTTCCGCGCAAAAATGGCGGTACTGAGGTTTCAACACTGGCAGTACAAATCACTTTGGTATTACCAAACTCAACCAACACTGAGCCTTCAGCATGCATAGTAAAATGTCGGGTGATGCGCACATCGCGAAGTTGATCGACTGAACGGCCACTTGGTCTCATAGTTGGAATCCTCAAATAAATTGTCGTGCAAAGGTCGGCATTATACCGGCAAAACTGGCCGGAAATCCGTACAATGTGGCTCTAATTTTGAAAGGGAGCACTTCATGGCTTACAGCATGACCGCCTTCGCCCGCCATAGCGGCGAACATATTCAAGCCGACACCCAAATCGCCACAGGCCGATTTATTTGGGAAGTGCGCTCGGTCAACAGCCGTTACCTAGAACTTCACTTTCGCCTGCCTGACGCCTTTCGCGATTTAGAACCGTTATTGCGCGAACAACTCAAACAGCGCTTTCAGCGCGGTAAAATCGAAGTATTTTTAAAATATCAGGCGCAAGAACAACAGAGCCAATTACGCGTCAACGAAGCCCTAGTACGCGACCTCAATAATGCCGCCGATCAAATCGCCGCTATCATCGGCCCCGGAAACACTCTTGATGTCTTACGTCTGATGCAATGGCCCGGTGTGCTCGATGGTCATGATGATAACGAGGTTAATAGCAAAGCAATGGAGCAAACCGCCCTCTCCAGTTTTGCCGAGTGCCTAACCGCCCTCAGTACTGCCCGCCAACGCGAAGGCCAAGCCCTTGCCGAACTCATTCGCCAACGCCTTGATCAAATTGATACCCACGTTGCCGCCGTCGATAAACACATGCCCGAAGCTTTGGCCGCCCAACGCCAGCAATTGCACGACAAGCTGCGTGAATTGAAAGACACCCTAGATCCACAGCGCATCGAACAAGAAATGATATTGGCCGCACAGAAAGCCGATATCGCCGAAGAAACCGACCGCTTACGCACCCATACCCATGAAGTGCGCGACATACTCAGCCGCAACGAACCTATTGGTCGCCGCCTCGACTTTATGATGCAAGAACTGAATCGAGAGGCGAACACACTATCGTCGAAGTCGATTCGCAGCGACATCACCCGCATTGCGGTGGATTTAAAAGTATTGATCGAGCAGATGCGCGAGCAAGTGCAGAATATTGAGTAGGTTCTTACCCGCGACAACCCAGAATATATTGACGCGAACGAGAGAAAAGCTACAAGGCAATGGGTTACTCCATCAATTTCGTATAGCTAAGGCAATACCATTAAAGTAGACTATTAACGATTTTAAACGACTTTAGTCTTTTACCTGGTGCCAAAATCATGACCACCGAACCCTGGGTCACCGCCCTCGACGTTGCCCAACATTTAGGCATCGCCAAAGATACCGTCTACCGCTGGCGCGAACGCAAAGGCCTGCCTGCGCACAAAATCGGCCGGTTGTGGAAGTTTCAACTATCCGAGGTGGATGAGTGGGTACGTGCCGGTGGGGCGGATGAAGATGGCCAGCAAGGAGAGCAATAGCGTATGAGCAATACCGAAGCACAAACCCGGTCAAAACTCATCGACCAACAACTCGCAGAATCAGGCTGGAATGTTAAAGATCCCACTCAGGTCATTGAAGAGTTCGATATTGTTACAGCATTGCCTGAAGGTGTAGCCGAGCCACGCACCAAATACGAAGGCCACCAATTTAGCGACTATGTGTTATTAGGCAAGGATGGCAAACCACTGGCGGTGGTCGAAGCCAAAAAAACCGCCAAAGATGCCGCCATTGGACGCGAGCAAGCCAAACAGTATTGCTACAACATCCAAAAACAACTAGGCGGCGAACTGCCGTTTTGTTTTTACACCAACGGCCACGAACTCTATTTTTGGGATTTAGAGAATACACCACCGCGAAAAATCGTTGGTTTTCCTACGCGCGATGATTTTGAGCGATTTGCCTATATCCGCCGAAACCGCAAGCCACTCACACAGGAATTCATCAATACGTCTATCGCTGGGCGCGACTATCAGATTCGCGCCATTCGCTCAGTACTTGAAGGTATCGAACAGAAAAAGCGCGATTTTTTGCTGGTGATGGCCACCGGCACAGGTAAAACCCGTACCTGTATTGCACTGATTGATGCCTTGATGCGCGCAGGCCATGCCGAAAAAGTACTGTTTCTGGTGGACCGCATCGCTTTGCGTGAGCAGGCATTAGCCGCTTTTAAAGAGCATATGCCTAATGAACCTCGCTGGCCTAACACAGGTGAAAAACTGCTTGCTAAAGATCGCCGTGTCTATGTGGCCACCTACCCCACCATGCTCAATATCATCCGCGACGAATCACAGCACTTATCACCGCACTATTTTGATTTTATCGTGGTTGATGAAAGCCACCGCTCCATCTACAACACCTTTGGAGAAGTGCTCGATTATTTCAAAACCATCACCCTCGGTTTAACCGCGACGCCAACAGAAATAATCGACCACAATACCTTTGAGCTTTTTCATTGCGAAGATGGCCTTCCCACCTTTGCCTACACCTACGAAGAAGCCGTCAATAACATACCTCCTTATCTCTGCAATTTTCAGGTAATGAAAATTCAAACCAAATTCCAGATGGAAGGCATCAGCAAACGCACTATTTCGTTGGAGGATCAGAAAAAGCTAATCCTCCAAGGCAAAGAAATCGAAGACATTAACTTCGAAGGCACGCAGCTAGAAAAGCAAGTGATCAACAAAGGCACCAACACCCTGATCGTGCGCGAATTTATGGAAGAATCCATCAAAGACGCCAACGGTGTGCTGCCCGGTAAAACTATCTTCTTCTGTGCCACCAAAGCTCATGCTCGACGCATTGAAGAAACCTTCGACAAACTCTACCCCCAATACCACGGCGAACTAGCCAAGGTTCTGGTATCCGATGACCCACGTGTCTACGGCAAGGGTGGCCTGCTTGATCAATTCACCAATAATGACATGCCGCGTATTGCCATCAGCGTGGATATGCTCGATACAGGCATCGACGTGCGCGAGCTTGTTAACCTCGTCTTTGCCAAACCAGTCTATTCCTACACCAAATTCTGGCAAATGGTTGGACGTGGCACCCGCTTGCTCGAAACCAGTAAACCCAAACCTTGGTGCTTGGAAAAGGATGTGTTTTTAATTCTCGACTGCTGGGATAACTTCGAATACTTCAAGCTCAACCCCAAAGGCAAAGAACTCAAACCCCAGCTGCCACTACCAGTTAAAATAGTAGGCTTGCGTTTGGATAAAATCGAAGCAGCAAATGATACAGGCCAAACAGATATCGCCGCACGAGAAGTGGCCAAATTACGCGCGCAAATCGCCGCCTTGCCACAAAATTCCGTAGTCATAAAAGAAGCCTCGGCCCATTTGACCAAGCTTGATGATGATAACTTCTGGCTCTCGCTGCTGTCTCACAACAAAAACGACAACAAGCTCGAATTTTTGCGGGCTGACATCAAGCCGCTGTTTCGCACCGTTTCTGAAGCTGACTTTAAAGCCATGCGCTTTGAACGCGATATACTCGAATATTCGCTGGCCGTATTACGTGAAGAAAAACAGCTGGCCGACACTCTCAAAGAAGGCATCGTAGAGCAAATCAGCGAACTGCCGTTATCGGTGCCCTTTGTTAAGCTCGAAGAAGAACTGATTCGCGCAGCGCAAGCATCGCTATATTGGAGCAAAGCCGACGAAGATAACTTTGATGAAATGATTAACAAGCTTGGTCCCTTAATGAAGTTCCGTGAACAAAACACCGGGCAGGAACAAACGCATCTTGATTTAATGGACGAGCTGCACAAAAAAGAACGGGTAGAGTTTGGCCCACAGAACGAAGCCGTGAGCGTCAGCCGTTATCGGGAAATGGTAGAGAATTTGATTGCCGAACTCACCAAACATAACCCCATATTGCAAAAAATCAAACACGGTGAGCTGGTAAACACGGATGAAGCCAACACACTGGCCGAATTACTGCATGAAGAACACCCGCACATCACCGAAAATCTGCTGCGTCAGGTATATAAAAATCGTAAGGCGCGCTTTATTCAGTTTATTCGCCATATTCTCGGCATCGAGGTATTAAAAAGCTTTCCTGATGAAGTCAGCGCCGCCTTTGATCAGTTTATCCGTGCCCATACCACGCTCAACAGTCGCCAACTGGAGTTTTTAAACCTGCTTAAAAACTTCATTATCGAGCGTGAAAGAATCGAGAAAAAAGATTTAATTAATGCGCCTTTTACGGTGATTCATCCTCAAGGGATTCGTGGGGTGTTCAGCCCAGCTGAAATTAACGACATTCTGCAACTCACCGATCGTTTAGCAAGTTGATTCAAGGAGGAATCATGGACCAGCAAATACAGCTTTATACCACCAGCGACGGCCAAGTCGCGGTTGAGGTCACACAAAACGCGGATACCCTTTGGCTCACTCAGGCGCAAATGGCAGATCTGTTTGGTACCAAACGCCCGGCAATTACCAAGCATTTAAGTAACATCTTCAAAAGCGGTGAATTAGACGAAGACAGCACATGTTCCATTTTGGAACATATGGCCGAACACGGCCAAGTATACAAAACCAAGCACTACAATCTCGACGCCATAATCTCAGTAGGCTATCGAGTCAATTCAACTCAGGCCACACAGTTTCGTATATGGGCAACTAACGTCCTAAAACAGCATTTGATAGAAGGTTACACGCTTAACCAGCGCCGCTTGCAAGAACGAGGCATCGAATTCGAACAGGCACTAACGCTACTCACGCAAACATTGACTAACCAGCAACTCATCAACACCCAAGGCGCAGCAGTAGTCACCGTGATTCACGACTACGCCCGCAGCTGGAGCCTGTTACAGGCCTACGACGAACAGAGCCTTGCAACACGCACCGACAAACAAACTGACATGAAGGCGTTAATGCAGGATGATGTGCTGCTGGCGATAGACCAACTAAAACAAAAACTCATATCCAAAGGCGAAGCCACTGCGCTATTTGGTCAACTACGCGGTAACGGCCTGACCTCCGCCATCGCCACCATAGAACAAGGCTTTGGAGATGAGTTTTTTTACCCTAACGTTGCCAGCCGAGCCGCTCACTTACTGTACTTCGTGATAAAAAATCATCCGCTAGCTGACGGCAACAAACGTTCGGGTTCATTTTTATTTCTTTGGTACCTGCGCATTAACCAGCACTTGTTAGCCAAGCCCGTAGAACAACTCATAAACGACAACACCCTAGTCGCCTTGGCGCTTTTAGTAGCAGAAAGCAAACCGGATCAAAAAGAACTGATGATTCGCCTAATCGAACACTTTATTTTATTAAAAGAAGCAAACTAATCATGTTGCAAAATAACCCCGAGCTCAAAAGCAAAATCGACCAGTTATGGAATAAATTTTGGAGCGGCGGCATCAGCAACCCGCTTACCGCGATTGAGCAGATCACCTACCTACTCTTTATGAAGCGTTTGGATGAGCTGGATTTAAAACGCCAGGCAGATGCAAAAGACGGTTGGAGTGATCCTTATCAATCAAAATTTGAAGGTTACTGGATTCCCCCAGAGTATCGAGCACGTAGGGAAGAAAAAGACTCTGACGCGGATTGGGCAAAAAAACTTGAAGAAGAAAAAAAATACCAAGTTGAAAAACGCACCCTGCGCTGGAGTGAATTCAAACGCATGCAGGCCGAAGATATGCTGCAGCATGTGCAAGGTAAGGTATTCCCGTTTTTAAAAGATTTAAACGGGGCCGAAAGCAACTTCACCCATCATATGAAAAACGCCGTGTTTATTATCCCTAAGCCGTCGCTATTAGTAGAAGCAGTAAAAACCATCGACGAAATTTTTATCGTGATGGAAAAAGATTCAAAAGAAAAAGGCCAGGCTTTTCAGGATATTCAAGGCGATGTTTATGAATACTTACTTTCAGAAATCGCCTCTGCTGGCAAGAACGGTCAGTTCCGCACGCCGCGCCATATTATTAAATTACTCGCCGACTTAGTGCAGCCGCAACTGGGCCACAAAATTGCTGACCCAGCTTGTGGCTCGGGCGGTTTTTTGCTGGGTGCTTATCAATATATCGTCACCCAACTGGCGCTAAAAAGTTTAAAGAAAAAAGAAAGAGAGGCATTAGAACCCGATGAAGATGGTTTTGTGCGCACCTCCGTTGCTGCCGCCCTTACCGAAAAAGCCCAAGCCATTTTAAGCGCCTCGCTTTGGGGTTACGACATCGATAGCACCATGGTGCGTTTGGGTTTAATGAACCTGATGATGCACGGCATCGACGAGCCCAATATCGATTACAAAGATACCCTCAGCAAAAGCTACACCCAAGAAGCCGAATACGACATCATCATGGCCAACCCGCCCTTTACCGGCAGTATCGATAAAGGTGACATCAACGAAAACCTAAAACTGGCTACTACCAAATCTGAATTGTTGTTTGTTGAGAACATCTACCGCCTGCTGAAAAAAGGCGGTACCGCAGGCGTGATTGTGCCGCAAGGCGTACTGTTTGGCTCAGGCAAAGCTTTTAAGGATTTACGCAAACTCTTGGTGGAGCGATGCGATTTAAAAGCCGTCATCACCCTGCCCAGCGGCGTGTTTAAACCCTATGCCGGAGTCAGTACCGCGATCTTGTTATTCACCAAAGTCTGGGGGCCAAAAGACAAAGTCGATCAACCCGCCACCGAACACGTGTGGTTTTACGAAATGGCCGCCGATGGTTATTCACTGGATGACAAACGCAGCAAGCAAAAGACTGCTGATGGAAAAGACAGCTGGGGCGACCTGCAAGACATTATCGAAAAATACCACGCCCGCAGTACCAAAAATCAAGCTGAGAAAAACACTGATCGCACCGCCAAATACTTTATGGTGCCGCGCTGCGAGATCGAAGCCGAAGGTTATGACCTGTCGCTCAGCCACTACAAAGAGGATGTGTTTGAAGAAGTGCATTACGATGCACCCGGCGTGATTTTAGATCGCCTGATTCAGGCCGAAGTGGGTGATGTAGAAGAAGCAGAACTCGCCAACGTGCAAAGTGGTATTGTGCGAGAGTTGCTTGAGCTGAAGGGGATGGTGGAATGACACAGTCTCTAGGCACAGCCATCATCATATCCAAAGGGAAAAAACATGAAGTTAGTGAATCACCTTCGAGCGCTGCGAAGCGTTTAATCGGTATTGATGATCTACGAAATGATAATCTTCTACGCTACACAAATGACAAAAAGGGTATAGAAGCAACCCCTGAAGACGTGCTTATAGCATGGGACGGTGCTAACGCGGGAACCATCGGTTATGGCAAGAAAGGTTTCATTGGCAGCACCATCGCGCGATTACGCATAAAACCAGAATTAAAGTTATTTGCGCCATTTTTAGGTCTGTACCTAAAGTCTCAGTTTGACTATTTACGTAAAACTGCGACAGGCGCGACTATTCCACACATCAATCGAAAGGCTCTTGAAAGCATCCCTTTGCCAAAAATTGAGCCCATCGACCAAATCCGCATTGCCCACCTACTCGGCAAAGTGGAAGGGCTGATCGCCCAGCGCAAACAACACCTGCAACGACTCGATGACCTGCTCAAAAGCGTATTTTTGGAGATGTTCTCTCCTTCAGCCGACGGCTACGAAAATTGGCCGCTCGTCGAGATAAAGGATCTTGCCGAAAAACACAAAGGCGCAATGCGCACTGGGCCCTTTGGGTCGAATCTACTCCATAGCGAATTTTCTGAAGACGGTGAAGTAGCCGTTCTTGGTATCGATAACGCTGTGCAAAACAGATTTGCGTGGGGAGAGCGGCGCTATATTACCCAAGAAAAGTATCAAGAACTTCAAAATTACCGTATATATGCAGGCGATGTAATAGTAACCATAATGGGCACCATAGGACGCTCGGCAGTAATACCCAATGACATTCCACTGGCAATCAATACCAAGCATTTAGCTGCCATTACCCTTAACAAAAAAATAGCTAATCCAATTTTTGTCTCGTATTCGATACATTCCAGCCCTTACATTCTGAACCAGTTCAAAAGTAAGAATCGTGGTGCAATTATGAGCGGCCTAAACCTAGGCCTTATCAAAGAGACAAAACTTAAGCGACCTCCAATTGGAGCTCAGAATAAATTTGCAACTATTCATGAAAAAGTTGACGAAGTAAAACGCAGCTATCAGCAAAGCCTGTTTGAGCTCGAATCACTTTACGGAGCACTCAGCCAACAAGCCTTTAAAGGCGAGCTGGATTTATCGAAAGTGCCATTACCAACGGCCATACCAAGTGAATTTGGCATGGCACCGTCACAGGAAGTGCTCGAACAATTATCTCGTGTCGGTTTAGATGAATATCCAATGTCATCTCCAGAAGGACGTAACACCTTATTGCGTCGACTATTTGAACAATTTTTAAGTAGCTTAGATCGAGAGGATAATTTTAAATTCGACGTTTTTTGGAATTCCGCTCATAGGAATAGCCTTGACTACATGGATGATGATTTTGCACCTTTCGGCCTTGCTGACTATGAATTATTAAAAGAATGGGTGTTTGAAGCGCTTAACAGTGGTCGTTTGCAGCAAGTACAAAATGTGACTGGGCAGGATGACAAAGGAGAGAAAATTTTAGGTAACAAGATTGAACTGAAAGTCGGAGTTCAACCTTGAAACTGCTACGCCTGAAAATCACCGACCCAAAAGGCTTTCGCAGTTTGCCCTACGGCTTTGAGCACCACTTTCGCAGCGAGTGGACCTTGCAGGAAGAACTGGCGAACCAAGAAGACTTTGCGCCTTTTGTATGCGCTGGCCGCAATGGCAGCGGTAAATCCAATTTGCTGGAAGTGTTAGGTGCGATTTTTTACCACATGGAATGCATCTCTCTGGAAAATCGGCCAGATAGTTTCGACCACGATCCAATAGAAAACCCAAAAGGCTTTTTGGGCAACAAGGCTAATCCAGATGGTTTCGAGGTTGAATACATTACCAATTCACCTTCAGAGTTAAATAGCAGCGAAGGCCAAGTTCGCCTAAAAATCTGTAAGAAAATTGAGAAAGACCCTCAGTGGTGGATATGGCGGGATTCACCCGCCGAATGGGAAAAGCTGGAAGAGTTTGAGAAAGAGCAAAAAACAAGCTTTGGCAGAGGCCTGCGACGAAAACTTTTGCCGCAATACATAATCGGCTATTCATCTGGTGAAAATGAAATTTTAAGCCTGCCATTTTTTAAAATGCGTTTTATTCAGTTTGATGAATACTGGCAAACGCTAAAAAAACAAGAGATCTACAACAACCAACCTGAAGCCAGAATGATATGCCTCGATAACAGTTTTAGTCAGGCTATTTTGCTGTGTAATTTGTTATTCCAAGATCACGATACCCTACAACCGTTTCGCAAAGATGTGGGTATTGAAGCGCTTAAAGAATTTCGCATTATTCTGCGTCGCAGTATCTTGTTGACGCCCGAGCAACTCGAAAGCTTTGTCAGTAGCAATGAAAGCGAACGCGAAACACTGGAAGGTATTGTAAAAAACAATCCGGCACTCAATGCCGAAGAAGACGAGCTGGGCAACACTCACTACCGCTTAAATATTTTGCAGCTTTTAGACGGTGATGAAGAATCCTCACGCATGATCAGCGCACTAAGACGCTGTGCAACACTGAGTTACGAAGACGACGCCAACGATACTCTGATACTCGACTACTGGGTAAATGATTCGACCAAACAGGCCTTCCGCAAAAACTTTGAAAATAAACCGCTATCGTTATTCCAAGCCTTTCAGGTGCTATTAACACTAAACCTCTATACCGTCAGCGAACCATTAAAAGCGGATTTATACCAAAGCAACAGCCATTATATCAGTGAAACCGTACCTACTCTGGCCTCTGACGAGCGCATTATGCGCTTCAAAAATTTCTACTTTACAAAGCAAGGCGTTGACCAGCCAATGCTGTTAAAAGAACTCTCCGACGGCGAGTATCAATTGCTGCACAGCCTCGGCCTCTGCCTGCTGTTCCGCAATACCAACAGCCTGTTTTTACTGGATGAGCCCGAAACTCACTTTAACCCCGACTGGCGTGCCAATTTTATCAGCCGCCTAAGGCAGTGCTTTCCGACGAAAAAAGACGAAGAGGAAAAACCAGATAAAGATATTTTTTCACAAGAAATGCTTATCACCACCCATACACCATTTTTAATTTCTGATAGTAAGCCAGAAAAAGTGTTGGTATTTAACAAAGACAAAACCACGGGCGAAGTCAGCATCTCTCACCCCGAATACAATACGCTCGGGGCTTCGATTAATAAAATCACCATGAACACCTTTGGCAAGCGCGAAACTATCGGTGCTTACGCGCAAGGTATTTTGGATAAATTACGCAAGCGTTTTGAGCAAGGCGGCGAAGACAATGAAGCGCTGATTAATGAGATTCACCAGCAACTGGGTGATTCTGTTGAAAAGCTTCTGCTGATCAAAGCCATTCTTGCCAATGAAGAGAATGCCAGCAAAGAAGACAGTGAAGAGGGAAGTCCATAATGTTGTTTGCCTACACCTACGTGCCTCATCAAATGGAAAAGATGCAGGAGTTTATCGATTATATATTTCATAACGTATGGTGTTCCGCGCCGACTAAAGGCGCTTATAGCTTGGATATCTACAATGGATGCCCAGAACTATGCGAAGTCATGACAGCATTTCACTACGACGATAGTAAAGGGGCTGAGTTTTTTTCTGGGAATGTAGAACGAATCTATCATCTTTTTGCCGCGTTACTGCCTGCACAAATAGCTCAGCTTTCATCTTGGTATCAGGCGAATAACGATATAGAACGTGTGTGTGCCAATGACCCGGCCACACAAATTGTAAGATACGCTGACTTTCCGGTCGCCCTCAATGATGTGAAAGAACAAATAGCAGGGTTCTTTAAAAAACTGTATTCACACCTCGATATTGCAGCACTTAAAGCAAAAATCGGCGACATCAACGACCATTACATAACCTTCATGCAAACCAACAAAGTGGGTAAGTGCCCATTTTGCGGCATCAACGATTTACTAGGCGAATACCACAGCAAGCGTGAAGCCTACGACCACTACTTGCCTAAAGCGATATACCCGTTTAACTCGATCAACTTCAAAAATCTGGTACCGGCGTGCCATCATTGCAACAGCAGCTACAAAACCAGCATAGACCCGGCCTATACACCTAAAGACCCAACCCGAGCCGCCAATCGCCGCGCGGTGTTTTACCCTTACAAAACAGCGCCTCACGCCCTCGACATTCACATTGAGCTGCGTACCTCAGACATAGAAAAACTCACACTCACAGACATCAATTTGACTTTCGGCCCAGCCGCAGTAAACGAACAAATTGAAACATGGAAGGATGTCTACGGTATTGAAGAGCGCTACAAAGCCAAACTCTGTGGCGAAAACGATGGAAAATACTGGTTAACACAAGTATTCGATGAATGGAAAGAAGATGGCCGTGAACCGGCTCAATATCTGAGCATGATCACAAGACAGGCCCAAAAAAAGCCTTTCGCGGAGTGTAATTTCTTAAAGAAACCTTTCCTTGATGCCTGCCAAACCATAGGCCTGTTTGATGCGCTTCCACCAGTTCAGCCTTAATATCCCAACTAATAACAGCATTGTGGGAGGGGTTGATTAGCGGCTAAGCGGGGAGTTGAGGCTTTTCCCATACTGCCCTAAATGGCCAAGGAATAAGTGGTAGGTTAAACATTAAACGCCGATTGTTTCATGGCTTGCTCGGCTCGGCTGATACCTAGCCGCTTAGCAACGGTTTGCCATTGCTTAACCGCCATTAATACTTCATCGTAAATTTGCGTGGCCTGGGTTTGAGATAGTCGGAAGAAGTCTTTTACGTCAAAGGCTAATTGGTAGTCTAGAGCGTTGTCTGTATCGGTAATATTCAGATGCAGGCCCTGCTTACCCACTATCGGGTTTAAATCATAAGCGGGTGATAACTTCCAGCCCTTCTTTGTTAATAAAAACCCATGGTTACGCAGGTGATCATCCGTGTTGGACACCGCAATATTAAACACGATACGTCGCCATAACTGTGCTAAATCAGCTTCGGTTTGTGCGCCCTGAGTGGAAAGAAACTCAGCAATCTCTAAGTAGCTGGCGCCTTGTGATTGTTCACCATCATAGTATTGCAGTTGAGTCATGGCCGATGAAAAATGCAGCCGCTTTTCGCCATCGCGGTCAAAGCGTTTTGTTAAAAAGGTATGGTGCTGTGACGAAAACTGCCTAATCTCACTTGGAAACATGTCAACACCTGCCGCCAAAGCCAATTCATAACAGACCATCTCCCACGCGCCCACGTCATGGGTATCATTTAGATTGGGAAACTTGGCAATCCACAAGTGGCCTTGTTCATCTGTCACACAAGCCTTGGGCCTTGCACCGCCTAGTGATGAGCCTGGAGAAATCAGCATCTTCACCCAGCGGTAATACTCGTCACTGTCGATGTTATCGTCTTTTTCAATCTGCATTGCTGCGTGCTCTAACTCTCGCAACGAAGCCATTGGCGGTGCAGCAAATTCAGAATTGTCGTCCAAAAAAAAAGCATCCGAGCCTGCTCGCTTAAATCGAATACCACCCATCCGGTAAGAGTCGTGTACGCCCAACAGGTAATCCAGCTCGTTTAATCGACTTGTTGCTCGAATGCCTTTGCGTGCTTCAATGGCTGCACGCCGCTGCATTAAAATACGTCCCCATCTATCAGGCGATGAATCAAGAAAGGCGCGGAAGTTTTTATCGGCTTCATCGTTGTAGAGTTCACCGGAGTGAAGCGTCAACATTGGATCTATTTGTAAACGATAGGCAGAGGTTAGAAACGCTTTATCGTAGGCAAAACTAAACACGCCTCCTCGACTTGAGTCGCTATAAGCAAGCTGCCCTATTAGCTGTGGCGGGTCAATTGGCTGCCAGTCGGCATAGACTTCGACGATTTCACGGCTCATTTTGAACCTTCCAGCAATTTTATGTTTTGCAGCTTGATACCAACTTCATCATGAGCGGCCATCTCTGCAAAGTTGCTTTCCATGCCAAGAACGGCCATGACTTTTAAGTAAGTGCCTATGGCAACGCCCGGATCACCTGCGAAGACTTTGTTCACGGTTTTATGATCAAAGCCAGTACGTTCACACAGCAGCTTTTTTGTAAAACCACGTCGTTTCATCGCCAACAACAAGTCTTCACCAAAATGCGTCAGGATTTTGCGCTGCTTTGGAAACAGCACATTGTGTAAATCACGCTTAGCCATATTACCAACCAAAGGGACTGTATTCCCATTATTCAATCATTAATGGGAATATAGTCCAACTTTTAAATTCAAGCGACTCTAACGCGCGAAAAGTAGGACTATATTCCCACTTTACTGAATATTATCGGATTAAAATCCCACTTTTAGATTTAGTTTGCGCGTTGGCCAAGGCGATGATGTGAATCTCTGAATATCAAAGGCCACCATTTCACACTTTTCTGCGCATAAAAATGTAAAATTCCGCACTTTTCTGCGCGTAAAAGTGTGTAATGCAAGTAGAGTAGTCGTCTGTGTATTTTAATGAACGTGAAAATCCAGCGGTTAGAGGTCTACACAAAGTGACTTTATAGGTCACAATCTGTAGACCTTTGAGTGGGCTTATAACCTTGTAATCAACCCTCAATCAGTTTTTTGCTAACGTCATTTGGCCGGCTTGTAGCCTCATCGTTTAAAGCAAATCACTCAAGCGATTTACAGTTAATGGTGAATTGAAAAGTTTGTTTCAATAAAGGCTGTACCTGAACCACTCTGACGGAGGGTTCAGCATCTATATAACGCCTTGGATCAATGGTCACAAATCCCCAAAACTGTAAAAAACGCTCAATAAATCGTGATTCGATAAGCATGCTTAAGTTTCTTTCTGGCGAGAAGTAATCATCCGTAGGGAATGCCAGCAATAGATCAGGGAACGCTGTCATCACCTCTTTCACAAGCTGATCCACACTGTTGTGGCTTTGAATACGCCACAGCATAAACAGCCAAAAAGTGCGCAAGTCGACATCGTATTCGAAACTGTCCAAATAACCCCAGTTATATTGGCTAGTGGCGGCCTCTAACATAGGTTTGAAAAAGGCCTGTATGCCTAGAACTTGATACTGTTTTTGCGCTGATTTTTTTATATGGTAACGACCACTGCGCCGATAAATAATGCCACTAATTTCGGCGAGCACTCTGGTGTAGTGTAAGGCATTGAATTTGTCTTCATTACTGCCTGCAAACTCGCTGATACTGATATTTACAGGAAACTGAGCAACAGCAAACTCAGGTAATAACGCACTGGCCTGTTTGACCAACTCAGTCGGCAAGTTGCCTTTACTGGTGGCTTTGAATGAGCCTTCTTGCGCCATGGCCTCACCAAGAATGAGCGCTAAATAGCGCATCACTGGGCTGGCAGAAAGAGAGTCGGGAGTGCTGATGCTCACCCACTGTAATTCAGCAAAAGGCGCATACAGCCAATTGGCCATTTGCGTTGGCGTTACGCCACAAAAATCGGGATGAGGTTGATTATTGCGATCTTGCACTTTGTGCTGCAAGGCTGCGTTGAGTTCATCAAGGCTCAAATTTGGGTTCATTGCCAGCATGGTTTCAACATTATCGAAGACTTGGGCATGTTGCTTGGAAACGCTGCTCATACAACAACGTTTAAATTTTTTACCACTGCCACAATGGCAAGGATCGTTTCGGCCGAGCTTCATTGCTGTCCCTCCTTATTGTTATAGGAAAAGCGCTGCATTTTCCTGTTTGCGCTGATCCAATGTCTTAGCAATCGCAGACACTGTTGTTTTACTGATCCCTGGCTGCCGTGCAAGGTGAGTAAATTGGCTGATGGCTTCTGCAACTTCTTCAATGACTTGCATTGCATCATGCCAACTCCCATAACCAGCACTGGTAGCAAGTTTTTGCATCACCTTAAGCGGTGGCGCTTTGCCATAACCGCCGAACGCAGTGGCGTGTTCGTTGAATGGATGTGGGCTGTAAGTAACATCGTAAAAAGGTGCAGGATCCCATTGACCATCATCAGCTTGCAAAAACGCCCAGTTTTTACTGTGGTCGTCTTGATTGGACGACAGCAGGTTAAAAACGGCACGGCGAAATTGAAGTTGTCCAGCCGCTGGCGATTTACACAACTGACGGCTGGCTTTAATTAAATCAATGTAATCTAAACTTGGCGTTCGAAAGTCTGCATCCAGCAGCCCGCAGGCGCTGTGCATATGCAGGCGACCTGAACTGCGATTACCGCTTAAATTGGTCTGTTGAGTGACATAATCAAAACGCTTAAGCGCCAACCAGGCAGACGCACCGCTTGTAGTTGGTGCTTCAATGAGTTGCCATTGCGGCGGTTGACACTTAGCTTGCTCAGCCATTTGCAAATAAACCGCCTCACACAAACCTTCTTCATGGCCAAGCGCTAGATTCTTCGAGGTAAATTTAATCAGCCAAGCCTCATCTCTAGGCTGAGCAAAGGTTCGACAATGCTGAGCTCCCCCAACAGGCATATAAATCTGCGCCTTAGGCCTTGCACCACCTGAACTACCTCCGGCGACTAATGCAGCCAACACCTGCTGAGTATGTCCATCTAACTCATCGTGATTATCATCCATATAATCTGACATTGAAGAATCAAACAGCGTTTGCGCTTCTAAGCCTAAAGTAGCTAAATCAATATCCGCGTGCGCGGTGGCTGAAAACTCAGACACCGGAGAAAAAGACAGCGCTCCCATGCCTTTATCACCAACAAAAGCCAGCCGGTCCATCGCTGTTAATTGATTAGGCAGGATGCCCTTTTGCCGGAAAATACGATCTTGCAACAGCATGCCCCAGCCATCGGGCAAACAATCTGCAAATACGCCATGTACTCCTTGATGAGGCGCTCTAGGTGCGGCTTGAACTTGTGTGCTCGCTTGCAAAGTAAACGGTGATAAATTGCCAAATTGCTGCAAATAGCTGTCTGCATACTGAAAAAAAACGCCTTGCCGATTCTGCGCCAAGACCCCTACAGCAACCTGCTCACTTGAGCTTAACGTGCGAGTTACAGCGAGTTTTTGAATGGGTTTAAAACTCATCTTTTAGCACCTCATCAATACTCGTGGGTATAGCAGCGCGCTCTTTGCTAGGTTGTGTGAGCTGATAAAGCCTATCTAGCGAGTCAAGTGTTTGCCAAAGCAACAACAATTGGCGAAATGAAATTTGCCCTGTCAGTTCAAACTTCTTAATGGTGGCCGCAGGTACACAGCTTCGCTCAGCAAGCGCAGCTCGTGACAACTTTGCTCGTTGACGTAACTCACGTAAATAAGCCGCATAGGCTTGGCTTACATCGGTATCATCAAGTAAGGTAAAATTCATCCGCAAAGACCAAATGGATACAGTTATATCCATTGTAGCGAAATAAAACAGGAATTGGATATTATTATATCCATCAATGGATGAAGTGTTGAAAAAATTACTCGATAAAGCCTTTCTAAACTGCTATTTTTAAACCCTAACAGCAGCATAAAAACGGCACTGTTTTTCCATTACTAACCACTAAGATTTAGTAAAAGCCATAGGCAAGTGGTGGGCAGTTTGGTGGGCAAACAGGCATTTTTGAACGGTTTCTTTTCGATAAGTTGTTGAGTTTGCTAGGGTCTAGGCCGCTATTCAATGAGCAGATCCAGAATATCGAATAGCATACCAACGGGGCACCCATGCCATCATCCGCCAACATTTTGTTTATCTCCCACGGTGGCGGCCCTATGCCATTACTGGGCGATGCTGGGCATGTGGAAATGGTGCAGTGCTTACAAGACTTTGCGCTACAAATTCCTAAGCCATCAGCGATTTTAGTGGTCAGTGCACACTGGGAGGCAAAGCATGCAACGGTGACCAGCGCTACGGCACCTGAATTAATTTACGATTATTCGGGCTTTCCGCCGGAATCCTACGCAATCAAATACCCTGCCCCCGGCGCACCCGATTTGGCCGATGATATTGTGCAAGCATTAATCGGAGCAGGGATTGAGGCAGCGAAAGACGCACAACGCGGCTGGGATCATGGTGTATTTGTGCCGCTTAAAATCATGTATCCAGAGGCTGATATCCCCTGTGTGCAACTGTCATTAGTTAAGGGGCTAAATGCCGATACACACGTAGCGCTCGGCCAAGCCTTGCAAACACTGAATCATCCGGGCTTATTGGTGATTGGATCCGGTTTTTCGTTTCACAATATGCGTGCATTTTTTGCTGCCGAAACCCCTGAAATTCGTCAGGCCAATTTGGCATTTCAGCAATGGTTGGATGACACATGCCTAAGCCGTGAGCTAAACGAAGGAGAACGAACAAAACGATTCCGCGAGTGGGCTTTGGCACCGGCGGCGCGGTTTTGTCATCCGCGTGAAGAACACCTGCTACCGTTGCATGTGTGCTACGGCTTAGCAAAAAGAGCTGCCGATCTGGGCTCAACACCGCGTATTTTAGGGAAGGCTTCTGGGATGTATTTATGGCGAGCCTGATGGTTAAGCCGATTTTAAGATATACTTAAGCCATCTTCAGCGCAGCGATATTCATCATCATGACAAAGACATTCACAGGCACCCTGTTTATTTTTTCTGCACCATCAGGGGCCGGTAAAACAAGCTTAGTAAAAGCCCTACTTAACTCTACCGGCTACATTGGTGTATCCGTTTCCCACACCACTCGTATGCCGCGCCCCGGCGAAGAAAATGGTAAGGACTACAACTTCGTTAGCCGCGAGCAGTTTCAAGAGCTCATCGACGCCGGCGCATTTTTAGAACACGCTCAAGTTTTTGATAACTTCTACGGAACCTCGCAGGATTGGGTAGAGTCTGAACTTGAAGCCGGTCGTGATGTGATTTTAGAAATCGATTGGCAAGGTGCCGAGCAAGTACGCAAGCAAATGACCGGCGCAGTCAGCGTATTTATTGCTCCTCCGTCGATTGAAGCTTTGCAACAACGCTTACAAAATCGCGGCCAAGACAGCGAAGACATCATTGCTCGCCGAATGCGCGATGCTAAAAGTGAAATGAGCCACTACGGCGAATACGATTACTTAATTATCAATGATGATTTCAACAATACCGTGGAAGAGCTGCGCGCTATTATCATTGCACGCCGCCATCGGTTAGAAGCACAGCGAATTCGTCACGCAGATACACTGAAAAACTTACTGGGCTGAACGTCATTTTGTCTACGCCCTCTTCCTTTATTGAGGAATTCGCATACAATGTTCGGTTCTATTGAATTCATATCCGTTTACAGGACCTATCATGGCACGCGTAACCGTAGAAGATTGCTTGAACAACGTTGAAAACCGCTTTGAATTGGTCATGCTGGCGTCTAAACGCGCTCGTCAGATCGCTGTTCAAGGTGCTGAACCGCTTGTCCCTGAAGAAAATGACAAGCCAACCGTTATCGCTTTGCGCGAAATCGCTGAAGACCTAGTCACCCCAACGACTATGGCCGCTCAAGAAGCAGCAGCCCGCGCGGAACGTGAGTACTAAGAGCGAGCTAAGTGCCAACCATTGATGCGTTATCGGAGCGACTTACCCAATATCTGAGCAACAGCCAGATCAAGCAGGTATGTCGCGCCTATTATTACGCCGAACAGGCACATGAAGGGCAACGTCGCCGTAGCGGCGAGCCCTACATTATCCATCCATTAGCCGTTGCTAATATCCTCACCGACATGCACTTAGATCATCAAAGTTTGATGGCCGCTATGCTGCACGACGTGATCGAAGATACTGGAATTCCTAAGTCTGCCCTGTCTACGCAGTTTGGCGAAGTCGTCACTGACCTTGTCGATGGTGTTTCTAAGCTCACACATATCCATTTTGAGAGCAAAGAAGAGCAGCAAGCAGAGAACTTCCAGAAGATGGCCATGGCCATGGCCAAAGACATTCGTGTGATCTTGGTTAAGTTGGCCGATCGCCTGCATAACTTGCGCACATTAGGGTCGCTCAAGCCTGAAAAACGCCGTCGTATTGCCCGCGAAACACTCGATATCTACTCCCCAATTGCCAACCGCTTAGGTTTAAATAGCATTCGGGTTGAGATGGAAGAGTTGTGTTTCGAAGCCATGTATCCGATGCGCTCAGAATTGATTCGTAAGGCGGTTAAAGCCGCTCGCGGCCATCGTTCTGAAGTCGTCGATAATATCGCTGGAGCCGTGCGCACTCGCTTAAACGAAAGCAATATTTCAGTACGTGTGTTTGGTCGCGAGAAGCACCTGTACAGTATTTACAGCAAGATGCGCGATCAGCGCAAATCGCTAGCCGATATTATGGATGTGTACGGTTTCCGCATCGTCACCGATTCTATCGACGACTGCTACCGCACGCTTGGGGCAATGCACAGTCTGTACAAGCCGATCCCAGGTCGTTTTAAAGACTATATCGCCATCCCAAAAACCAACGGTTATCAATCGCTGCATACGACCCTAATTGGTATTGGTGGCGTGCCCATTGAAATTCAAATTCGCACCGAAGAAATGGAAGCGATGGCGAACCACGGTATTGCCGCGCATTGGTTGTATAAATCAGAAAGCGATCAAGCCAGTGGCACTCAGCGCGCACGACAGTGGGTGCAAAATCTACTTGAGTTGCAAAAGAACGCGGGCAGCCCAATCGAATTTGTTGAGCACGTAAAAGTCGATCTATTCCCAGACGAAATTTACGTGTTCACGCCAAAAGGCAAAATTTTAGAACTGCCATCCGGCTCTACGGCCATCGACTTTGCTTATGCTGTGCATACCGACGTAGGTAATCACTGTATCGCTTGTCGTATTGACCGCCAGCTTGCCCCCTTGAGTGCGCGCCTACAAAATGGTCAGACAGTGCAAATTGTTACTGCAGCCAGTGCCCAGCCAAATCCCGCATGGCTCAATTTTGTAGTCACCGGTAAAGCGCGTTCGAATATTCGTAACTACTTGAAGAGCCAGCGCCGCTCTGAATCAGTCGCTTTAGGTGAACGCCTACTCGGTAAGGCCATAGCAGCACTAGGTAAAACGATGGAAGACATCGATCAAGTGCACATCGCCCAAGTACTGAAAGAAACCAGCTTAGATTCATTAGAAGACTTACTCGAAGATATTGGTTCCGGTAACCGCATGGCTCCGCTGCTAGCGCGCCGTTTATTAGTTGCTAACCGTGATACCGATATTGACCTTCACGCCATCGAAACATCACCGTTAGCCATTAAAGGTACGGAAGGTTTAGTCGTAAGTTTTGCCAAGTGTTGTAGCCCAATTCCTGGCGACCCGATTGTTGGTCACGTCAGCTCTGGCCGCGGCTTAGTGATTCATACCGAAAATTGTCGTAACGTCGAAGAGCTACGTAATAACCCAGAAAAATGCGTTATTTTGAGCTGGGATAAAGATATCAGCAGCGAATTTACCGTAGACCTTAAGGTATACATGGAGAATCGCCGCGGCATTATTGTTGAAGTCGCCAGTGCGATTAACCAAGCGGATGCCAATATCGAAAAAATCAGCGTTGAAGAAAAAGACGCTCGTTTAAGTGTTACCAATCTCAAAATCAGTATTCAGGGCCGTAAGCATTTAGCCCGCACTATTCGTCGCTTGCGTACTATTCGCGGCGTGAACAAAATCGTCAGAATCAAACAATAAGGATTTCTCATGACTCGCGAGATCATCGCCACCGAAAACGCTCCAGCCGCTATCGGCACATACTCTCAAGCGGTAAAAGTTGGCACAACCGTTTATTTGTCAGGCCAGATTCCATTAGTACCAAGCACCATGGAAATGGTTGAAGGCGATATTGAAGCGCGTATTCATCAGGTCTTTAAAAATCTAAGCGCCGTATGTGAAGCTGCCGGTGGCTCGCTGCAACAAATCGCGAAACTGAATATCTTTTTAACCGACCTCAGCAACTTTGCTACGGTAAATAAAGTGATGGCAGAATACTTTCAACAACCATATCCAGCCCGTGCAGCGGTGGGTGTAGCTCAGTTGCCGCGTGACGCTGGCGTTGAAATGGATGGTGTGCTTGAGTTGGTATAAACCCAACTAAGTCGATCACGATCAACAAAAAAGGCCTCAATGAGGCCTTTTTTATTGTACAAAAATCATTAATTACAATTCATCGTGTCACTATTAATCGTCATCGCCCAGATGCCGTCGAAGGTAAACTCCCGCAATAAATCATAGCGATTCAGGTAACGACTACAGCCATTTCTTAGCATGATTTTCATTGCAGCAATTGATGCGTCTAAAGCCTTTGGTTGCTCCGAGCTACTTGGGACGTAGCGAAAACCTAAAGAGTCACCCGCTGGGATTAAATTACCTTGGGCATAATCAATCGTGCGCATCGTATCGCTAATAAACACACTCACAGATTCACCGAGAGCATTGTCGATACGAACCGTCGGGTGGCGCATTTCTTGATTTGCCGGAACCGTAGTACATGCGCTCAAACAACCAACGATTAATAGCATCCATCCGTAACGCATGATTTCTAGCCTTGCTGCTTAAGTAAGCCCTGACGGTATTATATTTTTGCAATATCGGCAATTTGTTCTCACCTCAATTTGAGGCCAGGCCAACTGTAAAAAATGACCCCGACGCTTTTAAACAATTGCTATTGAGCTTCCAATAAAAAACACCGGCGCTGTGGCCGGTGTTTTTTAGCGTTTGAATGACCTTAAACTAAGCCCATATCGTTCAGCATTACATCGTAGCCATCACGGTAATTTACGAATTTAAATTCGTAACCTAACGCCCGTAAGCGTTTATTAGAACAACGACGATTGGCTCGGCGCGATACTTCACCGACATCGTTATCAGGATCAACTTCACCAATGCGATCCTTCATCCACTCAAGTACATCAAATAATGGCGCTGGTTCATCATCGGTTGCTAAATACAGGTTATCTAGTGTTTCACCGGCAAGGCTTTTATTAATCAATAGATTCAGTACGCCGATACAATCATCGCGGTGAATACGATTGGTCCATACAGCAGGCTCTGGATCGCAATAACCACCGTGGCGGGCTTGTTCGATCATGCGCGTACGACCTGGGCCATAGATGCCGGTAAAACGTACTGAAGTACTCGGAACGTTTGCAGCGTTTAGGGCTTCTTCTGCGGCTAACATCTCTTTACCAGCAAAGCTGCTTGGCTTAGTTTCTGATGTTTCGTCGACCCATTCACCATCCATTTGATGATAAACACTAGAACTAGACACAAAGATGACACGCTTAGGCGATTGGTCTTTCACTGCCTTTAAGATGTTTTTCAGGCCCTTCACATAGTAATTGTGATATCCCTCTTTTGAAAACACCGGTGATGCGACGCTATACACGACGATATCCAGTTCCGTCGGCAAATCAATTAGGGTTTCGGCATCGGCAACATCGGCACTGATAACCGTCACGCCCTCAGCCACAGGTTTGTTTGAACGGCGAATCCCCCAAACGTCATGCCCTTGCTGCACTAAGCTTTCAGCCAGATGACCACCGATGTCGCCAGTTCCCACTATTAGAATTCGAGCCATGCTACTCCTCCACGCTTTGGCAATTGGCGCCCCACAGAACAAGGTGCGTCCAATGATAATTTTTTATTCTAGTCAACGGCCTTTAACCTAGCCCAAAGATAGGTAAAATAAATCAACTTTCTTGTAATCATTCAAGGTAACAATCATGACCCTGACCGAGCTTAAGTACATTATCACTCTCGCGCAGGAACATCATTTTGGACGCGCGGCAGAAAAATGCCACGTAAGCCAACCGACCTTGAGTGTGGCCATTAAAAAACTAGAGCGCGAGCTTGATATTGCCATTTTCGAACGCAGTAAAAGCTCGGTTACAGTTACGCCACTCGGCGAGCGCATTATTGCCCAAGCGCAACGCGTTTTGGAAGAATCTCGCGCAATTAAAGAAATCGCGAGCTCCGGCAAAGACCAACTCACAACACCTCTCAAGATAGGAGCCATTTTTACCATTGGCCCGTACTTGTTTCCACACCTTGTGCCGCAAATTCACCAACAAGCGCCCACTATGCCCTTGTACTTAGAAGAAAACTACACAGGCGTGCTACGTCGGCAATTACGCGATGGTGAACTTGATGCCATCATAGTCGCACTACCCTTTACCGAAACCGATGTATTAACGCGTCCGCTATACGACGAAAACTTTGTCGTAGTGCTGCCGAAGACGCACGCATGGACCAAACAAAAGACCATCAAGGCAGAGCAGCTCACTGATGAAGATTTGCTCATGCTTGGCGAAGGGCACTGCTTCCGCGATCAAGTATTCGAACACTGCCCTGCGCTTAATCGTAAGCACCATTCACGCCTTGGCAGCGTGCTTGAAGGCAGCTCGCTTGAAACGCTCAAATACATGGTGGCATCTGGCTTAGGCATTACCGTTCTGCCTGAATCGGCAATCAGCAATTTAGATCTTAATCTCGTTACCACACGCCCGTTCGAAAGCCCTGCGCCATTTCGTACCGTCGCCTTAGCGTGGCGCGGCAGCTTCCCTCGTGGACAAGCGATCGATCTGTTGCTTAGCACCGCGGCCCAGTGCCGTATTAAGCATTAAGTGACCAATGGCCAAGCCTATTTATGTCTAAGTTAAGCAAGCTCACCGAGCTCAAGGGCGTTGGCCCTAAACTCGCTGAACAGTTGCATAAGCTGCACATTCATACGCTGGCCGATTTGTTTTTTCATTTACCTTTTCGCTACGAAGATCGCAGTCGAATAACACCGATAGGCGCTTTACAGCCCATGTCACCTGCGGTATTTCAGGGCGAAGTTCGTGGTGCCAACATTTTGTTTGGTAAACGTCGCAGTCTGTTAGTAAAGCTACAAGACCACAGTGGCACTGTGAGCTTACGTTTCTATCATTTTAACGCTGCACAAAAGAATCAAATGTCGGTCGGTACAACATTGCGTTGCTATGGTGAACCGCGACGCGGAGCCAGTGGCTTAGAGATTTATCACCCTGAATACTCGGTGGTGCGCGACGACGATCCCCCCGAACTGGAAGCCAAACTAACGCCCGTCTACCCAGCAACCGATGGCATTAGCCAACAACGACTGCGATTACTGCACGAACAAGCCACTGAGCTACTCGCGCAGCAAGCGGTCGATTTACCCGATCTATTACCCGCCGACTGGTTACAGCAATGGCGCTTGCCCACACTAAGCCAAGCCTTGTTGTTTTTACATCAGCCCCCCAGCGGCACAGATTTAAATCGCCTCATGCTCGGGCAACATCCGGCACAAAAACGCCTGATTTTAGAAGAGCTACTGGCGCACCAGTTATCGCTGCATAAATTGCGTGCTCAGGTACAAGCGGATCAAGCACCCGCGGTCATTAGTAAGCATGCATTGCGTAATAAACTGCTGGCTGCTTTACCCTTCAAGCCAACCAATGCACAACAACGAGTGACCGCTGAGATCACCGCCGATTTAGAAAATCCTTACCCTATGCTGCGCTTAGTGCAAGGTGATGTTGGCTCTGGCAAGACCTTAGTGGCCGCATTAGCTGCGTGCGACTTGCTCGAAGCAGGCTATCAAGTTGCCCTCATGGCACCGACCGAAATTCTGGCAGAGCAACATCTGCAAAACCTAACCGGCTGGTTTGAACCTTTGGGTGTTCAAGTCGGTTGGTTGGCCGGCAAGATAAAAGGCAAGGCACGCATCCAAGCCCAAGAAGCCATTGCCGATGGCAGCGCGCAGCTGGTGATCGGCACTCATGCCTTATTTCAAGACGATGTGCACTTCTCCCGCCTTGGCTTAGTCATTATCGATGAGCAGCATCGCTTTGGTGTCCATCAGCGCTTAGCTCTGCGCGAAAAAGGCGCCCATTTAAATATCGCACCGCATCAGCTCATTATGACCGCCACGCCTATTCCTCGAACGCTGGCCATGAGCGCATACGCGGATCTGGACACATCTATTATCGACGAGTTACCGCCCGGCCGTAGCCCAATCACGACTGTCGCGATATCCGATCAACGTCGGCCTGAAGTGATTGAGCGGGTCAATAGTGCTTGCGCCGAAGGTGCCCAAGCGTATTGGGTCTGTACCCTGATCGAAGAGAGCGAAACCCTGCAATGCCAAGCGGCAGAAAATACCGCCGCAGAACTACGTGAAGTTTTACCCCATCTGCGCATCGGACTGGTACATGGGCGCATGAAACCAAAAGAAAAAGCCGATGTGATGGCCAGCTTTAAGGCGCATGAGTTAGATCTACTGGTGGCGACGACTGTCATTGAGGTCGGCGTAGACGTGCCTAACGCCAGTCTTATGATTATCGAAAATCCTGAACGTCTGGGCTTGGCGCAACTGCATCAATTGCGCGGGCGAGTGGGTCGTGGCAGCGCCCGAAGCCATTGCGTATTACTGTATAAAAACCCGTTATCCTTCACCAGCAAACAACGTATTCAGGTCTTACGTGATAGCCAAGATGGCTTTTACATTGCCGAACAAGACTTACAAATTCGCGGCCCAGGCGAGATGCTCGGTACTCGCCAAACTGGCCTACAGATGCTACGCGTTGCCGACCTCATGCGCGATGCCGAACTACTGCCACAGGTGCAAACTATGGCGGAGCAGCTTTGGTACCAGCTCCCCCACGCTGTTGAACCCTTGATTCAACGCTGGCTCGGTGATGCTGAACGTTTCGCTTCCGTTTGATTGGTAATTTCCTACCGACAGCAGAATCCTCGACTATAGTTAGATTCACGATTTAACTTAACTGCAAGGACTCCTGCTATGTCAGCCATACCTGCTGCGGTGCTTAAAGTGCTGGACGACTGGAGCATCTCCTACAGCCATACCGACGACCAGGAACTGTTCGAAATTATGCAAAGCAACCCTCCAGCGTCATATTCATCCAAGGTCGCTAACGTTGTGTTCTTGAAAGATGATTTGGGCAAGATTCAAGTCGTTATTCCTGGCAATCGTATGCTCGATCTGAGCCAACTGTCGTTAGCGTTTGGCCGCCAATTTATTGCCCTCACGCAAAAAGAGCTGGATCGCATCAAAGAACAGTACGGTCTTGATGAAATGCCCGCGCTACCGCAAGTAACCTCATTAGAAAGCATGGTCGACGAAGCCTTGTTGAACCAAGATGAGCTGTTCATTGTTTCGGGTGCCAGTCATGAATGGCTGAAATTACCCATGGACCAATTCAAGGCACTAACCACCAGTTCCCATATCGGTTGCTACACCGCACCGTTACAGCCAGAAGTGCTAGAAAACAATGCCGAACAAGACCTTGATGATGTGAATTCGGCGATTCGCCAATTTACTCCCAAGCGCATTCGCCAGCGCTTGGAAGAAACTCTCGATTTACCGCCACTACCAGAAACCGCACGGCGGATTATTGAGCTCAGAGTCGATCCTAATGCCGATACCAAGTCGTTATCACACACAGTTGAATTAGATCCAGGAATGTCAGCGCAAGTGATTAGCTGGGCTCGTTCTCCATACTACGGTGTGCGCGGCGAAGTAAAAACGGTTGAAGAAGCCGTTATTCGCGTACTCGGATTTGATCTAGTCATCAACCTAGCACTCGGACTAGCGCTAGGGCGCACACTGGCAGTACCAAAAGAAGGTCCGCATGGCTATGCACCCTTTTGGCAGCAAGCCATCGTTACCGCTACTTTGTGTGGTGAGCTGGTTAAACGAATGCCTGCTAAGCACCGCCCAAGTCAAGGTCTAGCTTATTTATGCGGCTTATTGCATAACTTCGGCTTCTTAATTTTGGGACAAGTATTCCCGCCGCAGTTTTCATTGGTTAACCGCCATATCGAAGCGAATCCGCATATCAACCGTTTTTACGTTGAACGGTACTTGCTTGGAATGACCCGCGAACAATGTGCCGCTTGTTTAATGCAGCAATGGCAAATGCCAGAAGAACTAGTAACCGCTATTCGCCAACACCATAATCCTAAATACGATGGCGAACATGCCATGTACGCCAACATACTCTATGTAGCAATTCGAAGCCTTCGTCGTCATGGTTTTGGTGATGGTCCATTCGAACAACCGCCAATCGCTATGCTCGATGATATTAATCTAAGCGAAGAAGCCGTCGATGAGGTCACTCAGTCGGTGCTGGAACGTTTAGACGATCTTAACGAACTAGTCAGTATGCTCAATGCGGCATCTTAATTGAGTATTCGGCAATACAAAAAAGCGGATAAATCATCCGCTTTTTTTATGGCTGTATATCACAAAGCACTGAGCTTAGGTTCCAACTGCTGCAGCCATTGTTGCAACGCCGGCGTCTGCCACTGAGTAATTAATTCTCGCAATTGCTCGTTGCTAGTATGACGATGCACGTAGAATAAAAACTCACGCGTTTGCGTTTGCGTCTTTACAGCCCAACCTGCTGTCGGCTGCCAATCTTTTAAATGTTCCTGCAATACGGGATAAGCCGCATTACGAGCAAGTACCATCATGGATGAAAAGTGCTGCACATTATCAAGCTGTTCGATTAACGCTAGCCGGGATGCGGCGGGCGCCTGAGTGCGTAAACGCGACATATAATCACGAAACTCGGCACTGCTTTGCGAGGCAATCGCTTCTAACTCAAGAGTACGTGCACGCTCAACAGATGGAGCTTCTAGGGCTGTAAGAATATCTTGCTGTTGAACATCATTCAGAGAGTCGAACTCACTTCGCAATACGCGCTGTACATTTAACGGAGCCCAACGCTGAGCAAGACTACCAGCCACATCGTATTGACGACCAATTGGAACGGCACGAAGATTCAACACTTGTTGCGCGACGTTACGTACTTGCTCGGCAAGGCCATTCAATCCTGACAGGCGAATCGCATCACCTGCAAGATCAATCGTCTCTACAGCCGTCTCGATCCCCTCGTTAACCACGAGTGACGATGATGAATTTGCCGGATAAAACGTTGGCGCAGCAGATTGCACTGGCTCGATGGCGAAAACACCGACGGACATCAGCAACCCACTCAACACGCCGACCGCCCGACTATGTACTACTGGCATAACCCTACCTTAAATTATGAAGAAGCCTGTTGGTCATAATAGCAGGCCTCATCGAGAGCACCCTCACTGCGTGCCACCACAACGGACACCATCGCATCACCCGTGACATTAACCGCAGTGCGAATCATATCTAACAAGCGATCGACGCCGATAATCAAAGCAATGCCTTCGACCGGCAGGCCAACTTGCTGCAAAACAAGGGCGAGAGTTACCAAGCCAACCCCAGGCACACCCGCAGTACCAATAGAAGCTAATGTCGCCGTGACAATAACCATGACGAAATTGCCGATGGTGAGCTCTAAACCAAAAGCTTGAGAAATAAAGACGGTCGCAACGCCCTGCATAATGGCCGTACCGTCCATATTAATGGTGGCCCCCATCGGTAAAGCAAACGATGCTACTCTTTTTTGCACACCTAAGCCTTCCTCAACGGTTTTCATCGTCACAGGCAAGGTCGCATTACTCGACGCGGTACTGAAGGCGAACAATTGCACGTGACTCATTTTGGCGAGAAAGACAAAGGGAGAAAGCCCAGTAAAGACGCGTAAAATAAGCGGATAAACGATCAAACCATGAATCAGCAACACAGCAATCACGGTCAGCATATAGACTGCGAGATCGCTAATAGCGCCCAAACCTTGTTTGGCAAACAATACAAACAGCAAACTGAATACGCCGTATGGTGCGAACTTCATCAGTAGTGAAATCAAGGTCATTAAAATTTCATTCCAGTCGTTAAACTGGTGACCTATGCGCTCGCCTGCAACCCCGCTACGACCAATCGCCAAACCAATAAGTAATGCAAAAACAATGACTTGCAACATGTTGCCATCAACCATCGCCTTAAACGGATTGGTTGGGAATATATTCACTAATACATCCAGCAGAGGCATGGCGGCAGGCGGCGAGAAGGTTGTCTCGGTAACCAAGTCGATGCCCTTACCTGGGCCAACTAGCGTCGCCATCGTCAGAGCAATGGTAATTGCAATTGCCGTCGTTGCCAGATACAGAAGGATAGTTTTAAGGCTCAGCCAGCCAAGCGTGCTCTGATCTCGCAAATGGCAAACTCCACAGACGAGCGACACAAAAACCAAAGGGACAACCAATAACTTTAAACTAGCAACGAAGATCTTACCCGCGAGTGCAAAAACACCGCCTAATAAAACATCATCTAGAACGTAGCGCAGAGGCTCATAGAGGTTGGGCATCGCCAGCAATTGCTGGGCTAGCCCACCAAGGAGTATCGCCGCGACCATCGCCAGCAGAATCTGCTTTGTGAGTGTCATCGCGCGATCTCCTAGGGGGTAGAATGAATTTACTTACTCGGCTTCAGGTATTTACTAATACCTTGGAACCACATAACAAGCGATAGATCGCCACTAATAACCACATCTTTATCCTGAATGGCTTTCATAAACGCATTCGGGTTTTTCGACGTTAACACTTTCAATCCAACTTCAGCATCACGAAAGGCGATGGTGAATGCTGGCGATTTATGGGCTTTGCTTTTACTACGCACTGTATTGTTGAGTACACGGTACTGACGCACTAAAGCACCATCGGCAGTTTGTAGCTGAAACGCAAAATCCTTACCCTCTAACTGCTGGCGGAAGTCTGGATTTTTCTTAGCAGCCTTCTTCATTAACAGCGCCAGTGCCCAGAGTAACAGGCGAAACTTGATCATGACAAACGATCCTCAGGAGAATTAAGGGCGTGATTTTGCCAGAACTGGCACGATTTGTAACAGTCCTTCTACACCAATACGGCGCAAATGTTGACGATTACGTTCGGGAATACGTTCTGGATGGCTAACTTGTAGCAGGGCGGCTTCAATATCTGCCTCGCGAATCAAGTGTAGCATCGGGTACGGTGAGCGGTTGCTGTAGTGGCTAGCGTCATTTTCATCTTCACCTTCAAACAAATATTGAGGGTGAAACGTCGCTAATTGAATAAGGCCCTCGTACCGCATTTGGGCTAGCAAATTGTCGCAGATAGCCGTCCAATTCCAATATTCATCGAAATCAGCAAAAACATTCGGCATAACAAAAAGAGCTGTCGGCAGCTCTGCAGGATCAGCTTCCGCAACTCGTTGCAGTAAATCCATAAAAGCACTGGTAACGTCACCAGCATCGGAGGAATCGCAAACTTCAATTAGGAGGGAATCGAAAACGGGACGGGCAAAGGGGCATAGCCCCTCGCCAATCACCAAGCGACTGACCCACTCACGGGTCAGCCCTTGGGGAGTATTCGTGCTTATTGCACGATCTCCTTCAAACCTTTACCAGGCTTGAACGCAGGCACTTTAGCAGCCGCAATCGTGATAGGAGCACCAGTCTGAGGGTTTTTACCCTGACGCTCTGCACGGTTACGAACTTCAAATGTACCAAAACCAATCAAGGTAACAGAATCACCTTCGCCTAATGCTTTAGCAATTTGATCGGTCACAGCATTCAGTACTTCAGCCGCTTTTTCTTTAGTTAGATCCGCTTTTTCAGCGATGGCAGCTGCCAGTTCTGGTTTACGCATAATGCTTTTCCTTAATCTATTTTTTATTCATCCCGCAGGACTACGAAACAGTCGAAGCTTACGGCATGATTGCCGGAAGTTCTTTGTTGAGTGCTACTTTATTCATTACCTTGGCTCCGGTCAAAGCGTAACCCAGTAAATCTCCCGCTTCGTTGCGGAATTCAGCCTGAACATCGGCACCTTCTCGCTCAATAATCCAACGACCTGCGCTGTCTGGCGCTGCCGGAGAGACCACCACAGGGACTACTGGAGTTTTTACGGTTACCGGCATCACGCCGTAGCTTACTTCCGTCGGCGTCCCCGTTAAGGTCTTCGCCAACGCGCGAGCACTCGCCATCAATGGTAGTACATAAAGCAATACGCGACCTTCAACTTCAGCACAGTCACCAAGGGTGTAAACATCAGGTTCACTGGTTTGCAGTAAACGGTCGGCAACAATACCGTGGTTTACTTGAATACCCGCTTTAACGGCTAAATCTAAACGCGGACGCAAGCCAATAGCAGAAACAACCGCATCAGCGGCAACGTTAGTACCATTGCTTAACTGAGCAACGACACCGTCGCCATCGCGATTAATACGAGTAACCAGCGGGCCTAAATGGAATTTAACACCCAGACCTTCCAGACCTTCCTGCACAGCCTGAGCGGCTTCCGTAGGCAGTAACGTTGGCAAGATGTGCTCACATGGTGCAACCACTTCGACCTCAAAACCACCGTTAACCATGTCATTGGCAAATTCGCAGCCAATCAAGCCTGCGCCCATAACCAAGACACGCTTCTTACCATCAACAACCGCACGGAAGCTGGCATAATCTTCCAAATCATTGATAGAGAAAACACGATCAGCACCGTCACCTTCCATGCGAGGACGAATGGCTTCAGCTCCCCACGCCAATACCAATTTGCTGTAGCTGATCGGTTCTTCACCAACAAATACCTTATGATTGGCGGTGTCGATTTTAGTCACACTGGTATGAGTTCGAATCACGATATTCAGTTGTGCAGCCATATCAGCAGCACTGCCCATCGCTAACTCGTCTGCGCTTTTATTTTTGCCAAAACCGGTCGACAACATTGGCTTAGAGTAATTGCGTCCATCATCCGCAGTGATCATGATGATCTCTTGCTCGGGTGCCAACTTACGCAGTTCTTTGACGAGGTTATATCCCGCCAGTCCGGTACCGATTACTACGAATGGGGCTGTGCTATTGCTCATAATTTCTTCCGATTTTATTTCTCAGGGAGGCGTTAAAGCGCAGCTAAAACGCGGAGAAAGTGGCCGCAGAACGCAGCCACTCATCAAGCATTCTTAGATTTCAACCATCTCAAAATCTTCTTTACCTACACCGCAATCTGGGCAGATAAAATCAGCAGGAACGTCTTCCCAGCGCGTGCCTGGTGCGATTCCTTCTTCCGGAGCGCCTTCAACTTCGTCGTAAATCCAGCCACAAACAACACATTGCCACTTTTTCATACAGGGGACCTATAAGGTAACTATCAATAAAGGCGCTAAAACTACTCATGACGGGCGATAAAATCAACGGTCTTTTCAGGGCACAGAACAATGAGATAGGCGCTTTCCTTCTGCCAATTGGCATATAAAGACCTCTATTCGATCACCGCTCGACTGTAATAGCCGCCAGTTATCGCTAGAATAGCGCATCTTAAGAGGCACTTATTCCCAAAATTCAGGGGATCAAGCGTATCCTAGCCATTGGCCGTAATGCTCGTTTCTTTAGGAATCATCTTGATCAATACAACCGTCATCACTCAACAACTCGACAATCTATGGCCAGCTTGGCGTGCTTGGGTAGCCATTACTCGCCTCGACAAGCCGATAGGTTCTTACCTTTTATTGTGGCCGACCTTGTGGGCCTTATGGGTGGCAGCAGAAGGTGTAGCCGACTTCAGTAACATCATCATCTTTGTTATCGGCGTCTTCCTCATGCGTTCGGCAGGTTGTGTGATTAATGACATTGCCGACCGTAAGGTAGACGGCCATGTAGAGCGCACCAAAGACCGCCCTCTCGCCACCGGGATGCTATCAACGAAACATGCCGTTATCGGTTTTGTAGTACTTTGCGCTTTAGCTTTTGGGCTCGTGCTATTCACCAATACATTAACGATTTATTTATCATTTGCGGGGGCGGCATTAGCAGCCATTTATCCCTTCATGAAACGCCATACGCATCTCCCACAGGTGTTCTTAGGCGCAGCATTTTCTTGGGCGATTCCGATGGCATTTGCCGCCCAGGCCGATGCTTTACCGCCGGTGGTCTGGCTGCTGTATGCCGCCAATTTAGTCTGGACAGTGGCTTACGATACTCTCTATGCCATGGTCGACCGCGATTGCGATATAAAAATTGGGGTGAAATCCACCGCCATCTTATTTGGCGAACTTGATCTCTTCATGATCGGACTACTGCAAGTACTGAACATCATGTGCTTGTGGCTTGCCGCAGGCCAACTCGCCCTTAGCTGGCCATTCTATTTAGCGCTTGCCATTGGTGCGCTCTTTTTGGCTTGGCAGTTATGGAATGTGCGCAGTCGTTCGCGTGAAAATTGCTTTGCCGAATTCCGCCGTAGTCACTGGTTTGGCCTTATTATTTTGTTCGGGTTTGTGGGGCACTATGCCCTCGCCAGCCCACTTGCCCCCTAAAAAATCAGCATTTAGCATGATTTTTAATTATTTTTAGCGACCAAACTGTACTAATTTAGAATCGTTTGATCACTGTCACATCCCTGTAACATTGACTGAGTGTAATAAGCCTGCAACAACTCATAAGAATCTGGCGTGACCATGACTATGACAACAGCAGGCAAGACGGTTCTAATCGTCGATGATGAAGCACCCATTCGCGAGATGATCGCGGTGGCTCTGGAAATGGCGGGCTATCAATGCCTAGAAGCATCCAATGTACAGGATGCGCACTCGATGGTGGTTGATCACCGTCCTGATATGATTTTGCTCGACTGGATGCTGCCCGGCACCAGTGGGGTTGAATTTGCACGTCGGTTGAAACGCGATGAAAATACGGCGGATCTACCAATCATTATGCTCACCGCAAAAAGTGAAGAAGACAATAAGGTTCAGGGATTAGAAACTGGTGCGGATGACTACATCACCAAGCCCTTCTCTCCGCGTGAACTGGTTGCTCGTCTAAAAGCAGTACTGCGTCGTGCAACACCGCAAGGGGTTGAAGAAGCAATTGAAGTAAGCGGACTGATCCTCGATCCAGTTTGCCATCGCGTTATGTCGTTCAGTAAACCCATTGAAGTGGGTCCGACTGAGTATCGCCTACTGCAATTTTTTATGACCCACCAGGAACGTGCTTATTCACGCGCGCAACTGCTTGATCAAGTGTGGGGCGGCAACGTATATGTGGAAGAACGCACCGTTGATGTTCACATTCGTCGCCTACGCAAAGCACTGGGCGAAGCGCACGAACACCTGATCCAAACCGTGCGTGGCACGGGTTATCGTTTCTCCACCAAGGCGTCTTAATGCTATGACGCTTACATGGCGCAGGGAACTGCGCCTGATTTTCCTATGCCTTTTTGCTGCGGGCGGTATTGGCTACTGGCTGCACCAGCTAGGCTATGCTCTTGCCATTACACTGTTTGTATTTCTTGCTTGGAATATGTGGCAGTCACTGCGTATTGTGCGTTGGTTTCAACAACCTGATATGCAATCGCTACCTGAAAGCATTGGCTTATGGGGGCGTATATTCTATGAAACCCGACGCTTACAAAAACGTAGCTTAACCCACCAGCAGCGTCTAAAGGGCATTATCAATCGAATTCAAGACTCAACCGCTGCCTTGCAAGACGCCGTCCTTATGGTGGATCGCCATGGAAATCTGGAATGGTGGAATCAAACCGCAGAGCGATTTTTAGGACTCAAAGCCCCTGTAGACGTCAATCAACCCATTACCAATTTGATTCGTAACCCAGAATTTCACCGCTACTTCACCGACATTGATTACGAAGAGCCACTGACCATTCCATCACCCGCTCGGCGCGGTATGCATCTCGAATTCAATATCACCTTGTTTGGTCGTAATGATCGGTTAATTGTTGTTCACGACGTCACCCGCCTCGTGAATCTAGAACAAATGCGCAAAGACTTCGTTGCTAACGTTAGCCATGAACTGCGCACACCGCTCACGGTACTCAGCGGCTACATTGAAACAATGGATATGCAAGCTGACATGCTGCCACCGCGTTGGGGCAGAATGCTGTCGCAGATGTCGCAGCAAAGCCAACGCATGGAGCACCTAATTCGCGACTTATTAACCCTATCGCGTCTTGAAACGGCACAACACGAACCGCCAAAACTAGTCGCTATACCGGGATTATTGAGCAGTATTATCAATGACGCGAAAGCGGTTAGTAGCGAGCGCGGACACCAGATAACACTATCGATTGAAACTGAGTACAGCCCGCTCGGCTATCACGATGAATTACGCAGTGCCTTCTCTAACCTCGTTGTGAATGCGGTAAAATATACGCCAGACAATGGCCATGTTGATGTTCGCTGGTATGAGCAAGACGGCTTTGTCTGTTTAGCCGTCATTGATGACGGTATGGGCATCGCCGACCACCATATCCCACGATTGACCGAACGTTTTTATCGTGCAGATCCAAGTCGCAACCAAGCAACAGGGGGGACTGGTCTAGGGCTAGCCATCGTAAAACATGTATTACTGCGCCACGATGGTGACTTAGTAATCAAGAGTCAGGTTGGAAAAGGCAGTACATTTTGCGCGCGCATCCCATTACATCGTTGCCGTTTAGCAACAAGCGAATGCAATGCCAGCGCCGCGACCTCGGCGCTTTAACGAACTCGAGCTATAAAACGCGATAGGGTAGCTAACTTTTCTTCATCGTCATCCACATAGCGAATAATCATCTGAATCGTTTCTGCATCGGGATGCGGTTCTTGCGCTTGCATCATGCGCACGTAACCATTGATTCGCGCAACATCGCCGGATTCTTGATCCACTATATCGAGTACTGCAGGCTCAAGTAATGCAGGTAGACTCCCGTCTCGGCGAAAGACACCAATTAATTCTTGCAAGTTAATGTCTTTGATAACGAGTTTCGCCTGCCCCCCCGACCCGAAACGAACACTGGCAACGCCCCGAGCTTTTACTGCGGGCTTGGCTGGCGCTTCTTGAGCTGCGGGTGCTGCACCTCCCATCAATAACGATGCGGCATCATTCCCCCCTTGTGCTTTAGGTGCTGCCGCTGCTCCCCCCATCAGCACAGAAGCACCGCCGAGGTCCGCTGCGGGCTTAGTCACCGGCGCACTACCGCCAGTTAACAAACTCGCGGAATCATTGGTCGATGATTGCGGCTTAGCACCGCCAGGACGAATTTTATGGTGTTTGAATACTAACTTCGATAGTTTCGCCACGAAGTTATCGCGCGTGAACGGCTTGCCGATATATTCGGACACCCCAGCCTGAACAGCCTTAATAACGTGATCGCGCTCACCACGGCTGGTGATCATCATAAAAGGCACACTTTTATAACGCTCATCAGCACGCATCCATTGGAGCACTTCAATGCCCGAAACTTCCGGCATTTCCCAATCACAGAGCACCAAGTTGATATTGGCGCCGTTCATAATGCTAATCGCTTTGCGTCCGTCAATCGCCTCATGAATACCGGCAGCAGGATACGTATCCCGCACCGCTTTTTTCACTAAGTCACGGATGAAGGCCGCATCATCAACGATCAGAATGTTTAGTTGAGCCATCACTCAGCCTATGCATAACAGTATCTGTTTTAGCATAGTCAACATTATCATTCTTGCCTGATTGGAATGGTAGGCGCTCAATTCGCATCAAGGTTGCGCCAATCACTGCCGCCGGCATAACAAACCAATTCACTACTGGAATCGTCAACAGTAATGACACCAAAGCACCAAAGCCAATAACGGTTAAAGTGTCAGTCGCCATCACTTCGCGGACTTCTTTAAACGGCCGCGCATGGTTATCAAACGAATAGTCCGCGTATTGCAAGGCCATCATCCAAGCACCGAACCAAAACCATAGAAACGGGGCGCCAAGTTGCAATACGGGAATAAATCCCATCACGAAGATGAGTAAATAACGAGGCAGATAGTAAACAACCTTGGTCAGTTCTCGCCCCAGCGTCCGTATGATCATACTCACGATAGACTCATCGGGGATGCTGCCCCCCATGCGTTTCTCAACCTGCTCACTAAGCAGTCCGTTTAAAGGACCAGCAATGATGGTCAGCACCGCACTAAAAGAGTAAGCAATCGCTAAGACAAGAAAGATAACGGCTAAGGGCATGAGCACCCAGTACAAAAAACTTAACCAGCTAGGAAGCCATTCCGTCAGAGCGCCTATTTGCTCGTCCACGAAACGCACTCCCCACACGCTGGCAAATCCCATGACGATGGCATTTAGCAACAAAGGGAACGCCACGTAGCGCCGTAGACCCGGCGCTCGCATCATTTCAAAGCCGCGCCATAAATACGCCCAGCCTAATAAGGGGTTGCCTCGCATTATTCCTCCGTGCATATCAAAAAATGCTTTTATACAATGCTGATCCCTTTATGGCCAACATGAGGTCATGACCATAAACTGGAGAGCACCACGTTATGACGCCCGAACGCTTAGAACGCATACAAACAACACTCAATAAGCGCCAACCGGATCTAACCGTTATCACCGACGAAGTGTACAAGCCGCACAACTTATCTGCGATCGCTCGTACCTGTGATGCCGTCGGTATCCCAGAAATTCACTGCGTCTGGCCAACAGATGCCTACCGCTTGAAAGCCTCATCAACCGCAGGTTCATCTGACTGGATTAAAGTAAATACCCACGATTCGATTGCCGCCGGAATCAACAGCTTAAAAGATCGGGGCATGAAAGTCGTGGCTGCTCACCTTACGGATAGAGCAATAGACTATCGCGAATACGATTTCACTCAGCCAACCGCCTTGCTCATGGGTACAGAGCAAGAAGGCGTGAGTGATATTGCATCAGAGATGGCTGATGAACACATTGTCATTCCGATGCAAGGTATGGTGCGCTCGTTCAATGTCTCGGTTGCGGCGGCGATTATTCTGAATGAAGCACAAAATCAGCGGCAAAAAGCTGGAATGTATGATCAACGTCGCTTACCTGATGACGTGTATCAAACGCTATTATTTGAATGGTCACAGCCAAGCATATTACACCTGTGTAGAAAGCATGACCTGCCGTATCCCAAGCTACGGGAAGACGGCGAGTTGTTGGATCCCCAAGGATTTTCTGAACAAGTCAACGCGTCGCACCGAGCGAAAAAATTACGCCGTAGCAATGCCATCGCGGCGGCAAAAAATAGAAGCTAAAAGTGAAAGTTCGGACAATTAATTGGCAAATGAAAAGTTTCGTAACGAATTGTGAAAACGCAGGGATCAGGATGTGCGACTTAAACCGACAACCTTGTGCGAGATATCTCACAAAGAAGTAAGAAATTGTTACTAGATCAGCCAATTTATCGCCCTTACTGGTCTAGGAAAAGTTTTACACCATTGATTTTAAAGGTTTTTTTAAAAGCATGTAGTTGCAACCATATCCAGACTTGGGAAATACGCCCTATGCAGTCGACGCTCTTTTGCTATCTTTACTTCCGCAGGACGCAATCACCGACAGGAGTTGGTTGTCAGGAGACGCTAGGAACTTGGACACGGATGTCTAACAGGATAGTGAATTAGGATGATCGCTTTGCCGGGATGGCAGTCAGGACGACAACAAGGAAGACAGGGAAGATACTGCTAGGATGGCAGATAAGGATAGCAGTGACGGATCACAGTTAAGGACGATTTCTTCGCTAGGATGGCGACAGGGACAGGAGTTAGCTAGGAAGGCTAGGGTGCTGCGGCAGTTAGGACAGGATGTCCTAACTGCCCTATTTCGTTCTGGGCCCCTCAAAATAACTAATGACTAAGTTAACGTCCTTTCTGATGTCGCTCAGCCAGAATTCCAACCAATAAAAACCCTCCGACGACAATCGCTAAATACTCACCTGCGGATAGCGTCTGTAAATAGCTTTTCAAAATAGGCGTGAGCCAAACCGACAAAGCGCCATAGCCAAACGTGCAGAGTGCAATAAAAACCCCAACCCTAGCCCAGATTGGCTGACCTTTAACTAAACGGCGTACGGCATCATTAATGTGATCACCAAAAATCACTAACAAGGTCGCAACCATTGCTAGGGCGATATCTGCGGTGTGGGGACGAATCAAGTTAGCTAACGATACGAGCAACGACATATAGGCTCCTTAATGCTTCGTCAGGAGCTTAGTCAAGACATTGCAAAGGTTCCAGCAGGGTTACAAAAGACAACCCTGCTGTTACGCACTCTGGTGGTTTTGTGTAATCACTGTGCCATAGTTAGAACAAGCTGTTTACGGAAGCCCCAAGATGCCGTCCAAATCTCTCCCTGTCCTACCGCATAGCCTAGGTCAGTTGCTACTCAACCGTGGTCTGATTACCGCTAATGAGCTTGATACCGCCTTGCGATTACAGCAAGAGAAAAACTGCCAACTTGGGCAAGCCCTAATCGCCATTAGAGCGATTGACAACAAAACATTGAAACGTGCGCTGAAACGACAACAGTGGTTACGCCCATGCGCCGCCTGCTTTGCCTTCATGGCACCTATTTCAAGCACATTCGCCGCCGATCCTGATCATTCCCCAGAGGTTGATAACTGGTACAGCAGCATAGCCGAACAGCAGCACTATCCAACCTATATAAATGATGTCTACATGCCAGAAAGCACGTTAGAACGAGCCATTTGGACTGCATGGGAAGTATATAAAGGTGAACCCGAGCGTGGTGAAATTCGATATGGCTTAAGTCGCAACGAAGAAGTACATAATAGTTACAGCTTGCAGCTGAATGTGTACTTCTAAATTCAAGGCAAAAAAAAAGCCCACTTCAAAGAAGTGGGCTTTTTAAACTGGTGCCGGCACCAAGAGTCGAACTCGGGACCTACTGATTACAAGTCACATCCAAGGCGCATAGATTCAAATAGACGCCGCCACAATTTCTCCACAAAACTCCCTACAAAGCCCTTAAATACAGGGTTTTAAGTAATTTCTTGGATAGATTTTGATAGAAGAGTATCATCACAAACATGTTCCGTATTTGGTCCGTGGATGTTCCGTGACTGTTCCGTGAGCTAAATCAGGGCGATTCGCCGCCCCACAAACAAGAAAGCCTCTAAGGTGCGCCAACACCTCAGAGGCTTACCAAAGAACCGGTAGGAGGTTCTATGGCCACCAGCAATAGTAACACCGAAAGAGTGAGGCTCTCCCGCTCCAAGATAGATCGCTTCAAATGCCCGGAAGGCCAGAAAGAAGCCTATCTCTGGGATGATCTGACCGCCTGCCTTGGTATCCGCGCATACGCCAGTGGCAAAAAGAGCTATGTATTCCGTGCCACCATTAACGGAAAAACGCAGAAAGCGACCATAGGCAAAGCTGACGGCGATCTCGAAGCCGCAAGAAAAGACGCCCTGAAGCTACTCTCTAACGCCAGCCAAGGTGTGACACCCGCGCAAGTGAAACAGCAAAGAGCTGAAAACCAGAAGCGAGAAGAAACGGAAAAGAAACGCCATTCGCTGACGCTACAACAGCTTTGGGACGCCTACCTGAACGCCAACAAAGACAACTGGAGTGAACGTCACTATCAGGACCACCTGAAAGCGATACAGGAACCCGGCAAGCCGTGTGGCAGAGGGTTGAAGCTAAAGACCAAGGCAGGCGCTCTATGGACGATCAGAGAGCTACCTGTATCCGAACTCAGCCCCTCCAACCTGACCAACTGGCTGGAAGCAGAAAAGAGAACCAGACCGGGGGCCGCCGCACTCGCTTACCGGCTTTTATTCGCCTGCCTGAATTGGAGTACAGAACAGCCAAGCTACAGCGGGCTGGTGGACGTGAACGCACTCAAGACCCGCACGGTGAAACGCTCAGTACCGAAACTAAAACCAAGATCAGGTGTTCTTGAACGTGAACAACTGCCAGCGTGGTTCTCTGAAATGCGCAGAATTCAGAATCCGGTTATCGCCGCATTTGCTCAGCTACTTCTGATAACCGGCGCACGTCGCGGGGAACTGGAAGGCCTGAAATGGGAAGACGTAGACCTTCAATGGCATAGCCTCACCATACGCGACAAAGCCACCACCAGCGGGCAAGAGATCGGCACCCGCGTTATCCCCCTGACCCAATACGCCTGTTCACTTATCCAAGCACTACCTCGCCGCAATGAATGGGTGTTTTCGTCGCCCACCAGCTCAAGCGGTCAGATGAAAGAACCGCGCAAGAGCATAGACCCTGCCCTGATTGCCGCCGGTCTGGACGGCCTGACACTACACGACCTCAGGCGCAGCTTTGCTACCCTGTCAGAGTGGGTAGAAGTGCCCGCAGGTATCACCGCTCAGATCATGGGGCATAAGCCATCAGCTACCGCTGAAAAGCACTACAAGCGCCGCCCATTAGACCTGCTCAGAAAGTGGCATAACCGCATAGAAGCTTGGGTACTTCTAGAGGCTGGAATACCTCAGCCTGAATATACAACCGGTAAACTCTCTCTAGTGGGAGTTAAAAAATGACTGATAGCTACTACCCCACACTCCCCCCTATCGACTTTGAGGGAAATCAGCCTGCCGAATTAGGCCCATGCTCAAGGGCAGCATACTTAGCCTCCAACTGGATAATAGCGGTTGATTCATGGGACTACTGCGACCCTAAACCGCTCGGTTTAATGATTCAGAAGCACGCGGTGCCCGAAGAGCTGAGACATGTAATTTCCGACATAATCGTAGGCAAGCGAAAGCAAAATAAAAAAGCAGCGGCAAAGCTAAAGTGTCCAGCGGCCCACAGATTGTTAAGCGCTGGGATCTACAGAGGGTTAAAACACGATGTTTTAGATGCCACACTTCAGAGAGAGACACTTCACGATTATCACGACAAAGCGGATGATATGGGAATTGAAGTCATAGAGCTGCGAAAAATCTACCTATCAGGAAGTAAGAAGTTCCAAGAAGAGTGGGCAACCAACATGGGAATGGGAGTCGAAGCATTCCAAGATTTAGTTTCGTATCTGGATGACAAAATAAAAAACTATCCAAATATCTGATAGTTAGAACGTCTCTGGTAGTACAACGCTGCTTTGTACTACCCAGCGCTTTTTTATTATTCTCGGATCGAAATATTTAATGAACTCACAATTTAAAAATACACAAGTGAGTCCAAATGAATACCCATCCAGAGTACAACAAGCCAACCGAAACCCTAGCCGCTGAAATTGGCGTTAAGCCTAGTAGCATCAGAACCCGCCTTTGCAAGATCGGCCACTATTTCGGCTTACGTCCACGTAAACTAGCCAATGGCCGGCTTTTATGGCCCTCCAACTCAGTAGACCTGCTACTGACAGGAGGCAAATAGCATGGCCAAGCGTGTAACCAAACTAGCCCGGATACTTCAGACCCTTATAGGACGCAGCCTTAACCGCTTTGAGGCCGAACCCCTCGGTGACCACTGTCTTCACAGCACTGTAAGCGCTTTACGGCACTCTCACGCGATCACAGTAGAGAGCCACTGGGAACAAGTACCCAACAACCACAGCGACCAACTGACGTCAGTAAAACGCTATTTCATACCGGAAAAAGGCAAAAATAAGGCGAAACAATTACTGAAACTTTGGGGGCTACTGTAATGCCAATAATCTATCCCATTTTCGATAGCGTCCAGAAACGCAAACGACACACCACACTAGGGAGCGGCTTATACCCGCACCCTGTCTGGGAGCTGGGTGTTCATAATATCTATCTCTCTTTAATACAGAGACACAACCAAAGAACTCGGGCCGTGAAAGATCGCGGCTCTATTCTTGCGTAAGCTGGTGCGGTCAGAGAGAGTCACATTAGATGGCCAGGAATTTGAGATTAACGCCAAAGCCAATCAACCGGTGTTTCTCGAAATACTGGTGGCTATTAAGCAGCAAATGGACGCGATGAAAACGTACCATTCTCGCCTGCTGGCCTTTCGTCTGGATGTTCACCTGAACCGCTACAGCGAAGATAACAAGCCAATCTCTCGGTTCGTCCATAAACTGTCTAAATGGATTACCAAGACTTACGGCGGGCCGGTTGGGTATATCTGGGCAAGGGAGCAAGCCTCAGCCCCTGCCCAACACTATCACCTTATGATTATCGTGAACGGGAGAGCAGTGCGCTATCCCTCAAAGATAATTCGCAAGGCAGAAGCCATAGCAGATGGCTGGGAGTGGCCAAAGCCATATACGCCTAAAAACTGCTATTACGACATACGCACGAATGACGACACCGCATACAGAATGGCATTTTACCGTGCCAGCTACCTTGCAAAGTCGATTACTAAACAGGGCAAAGGACGACTAGCGAACCACTTTGGACGCAGCAAAATAGCGCCTCGTTCCCTGAAAAATACAGGAGAAATACAGCATGGGTAAATTCAAAGCAGGTCAATCAGGTAACCCCGCCGGCAAGCCTAAAGGCACAATCCACAAAGTGACGCAGCTCAGGGATGCGCTACTGAATGACGTACCGGCACTACTGGAACGCACCAAAAAAGCGGCATTAGAAGGCGATATGACAGCGATGAAAATACTGTTAGACCGCACGGTTCCAACATTAAAGCCCGGTCAGGCTACTGTATATTTGCCAGAACTGGATGTTGATATGCCAGTACACCAAAAGGCCTCCATAATCACAGATGCCGTTGTAACGGGAGATATACCCGCAGAGTCAGGGCTATCATTGCTAAAAATGGCAGAGGCGCTAGCAAAAATCCTCGAAACCACTCAAATTCGAGAAGAGCTGGACGCACTGAAAACTATGATGAAGGAAAAGGGCTTACTTTCTCGCCACTAGCCCTAACGCCCCGGCTAGCTGTCGGGGAAATTCATACAAAGCTAAAGCCTATCCATCTGTATTAAAAAGTCAGATGCTTCTAGCGGGCTTATTTTGATATCCATCTTTGAGCTATGCCGCCTAGATTTCAACCTAACCACCACGTCTGACTCAGCCTGTGCCCACTCCCTTAACAGGGTCTCATCTAAAGAAATGGAAACATCCTCATAGTGGGCGCAGCCGTACTGGCTACACTGAGCGTCATGCCCTAACCGATGAGCAACAGATTGCGCAGGCGCACCACCACGAAGATACTTCGCAGTATCCCACCACATCCAATCCCGACTATTGGTAATCACATACAAATCGTATCGCTTTAGACCAGTGGTCTTTGAGATATACCCGCGAAAGAAGTAGTCTGAAGGATTCACGACTCCCATAAATGGCCGGCTATAGCCAAAAGTTGACACCTTAATCTCACCCTCTAAGGCATCCTCCACTCCGGTTACTGCTATTCGCTTCGCTCCGGAAGCACAACCCTGAAGCAATAGACATAGAAAAAAAGCGGCCAATCCAAAACGCAGCATCATTAGTACCCCTCCTTAGAACAACTGATGAAACCAAAGTTAAACAAAGAGCAGGCAAAAAAAAACCCCTTAATCAATAAACCACTTCGGAATGTTCCGTATGTGGTCCGTAGACTAAGGGATTTCTTCGTAGTTAGTGCGCGCTTACCGCGAACTTACCACCTTATATGGTGCCGGCACCAAGAGTCGAACTCGGGACCTACTGATTACAAGTCAGTTGCTCTACCGACTGAGCTATACCGGCTAAGTGGGCGTGGATATTACGGATGAATTGAAAACCCGTCAAGACTTTTTTCGTTATAAATCAAAGATTTTTCAAAATAATCTGCACTAGCTTCATTTCATAAAAATGTCACAATACCCGCCGCAATAATGCCATACACTGAGGCCCGCTGATGAGTGGTGGATATATTCTCGTTGTCGACGACGAACCCGCTATCTGCGATCTGATCTGTACCAGCTTAGAAATGGCGGGATTTAAGTCTCGCCGTTCCGCAAACGGTATGCTGGCGCATCAGATGATCGTAAATGACCGTCCTGATTTAGTCTTACTGGACTGGATGATGCCCATGCTATCTGGCATTGAATTAACGCAACGCTTAAAACGTGATCCTCGCACCCAGGATTTACCGGTTATTTTGCTGACGGCTCGCAGCGACGAAGATGATCGCGTACGAGGTTTAGACGCTGGTGCCGACGACTACATCGTTAAACCTTTCTCTCCCCGCGAAATGATTGCACGTATTCGTTCCGTTCTACGACGTGCTGGTATTAATGATACCGAGCAGGCGCTCACCGCCGCGCAGGTAGTGCTCATACCCGCCGAACAGAAATGCCAAGTCAATAAGCAAGATGTCCCTCTAGGCCCGCTCGAATTCCGCCTGTTAGAATACTTTATGCGTCACCCCAACCGTGTGCACTCGCGTGCGCAATTACTCGATCGAGTATGGGGCGGCAACGTCTATATTGATGACCGCACCGTTGATGTTCACATTCGACGTTTGCGCAAGGCCATGTCCATCGATGGCCATGAACACTTAATCCAGACGGTCCGAGGTGCGGGTTACCGTTTTGCACCGACCGCCGATCTGAACGAGGGCTAGCGTTTGCATCAAAGTGCATGGCAAAAAGAACTCTTTCGAGTAGGTGCCTTAGTCAGTACGGGCTTAGCTGCAGGCTGGTCTGTTGGCTATCCAACCGTGGGGTTGCTCACTGGCTTAACAGTTTCCCAACTGGTCAGCTTACACGCTGCCCAAGCACTCTATCGTTGGAGCTACCGCTTAGGGCCTCCACCACAAGATAGTGGTTATGTTGGCTACAGCGTTGATAAGCTGCTACGACGCGAAAAACAGTTGCGCGCGCGACTGGCCAAACAAGCGATGGAATTACAGCGCTACAACCAAGGTATCGAGTCACTGCAAGACGGTGTTCTTATTCTTGATCAAGAAGGTTTCATCACCACCATTAACGGCGCTGCGATCCGCTTATTAAGCTTGCGCAAGGACGACGCAGGGCAGCACGTTAAGAACCTAATTCGTCACCCATTATTTGTGCGCTATTTCGATCAGGGAGACTTTCGTGAAGCCTTGCAATTCGACATGCGCAAATTCAGTCTGCAATTACAAATCACAGAATTTGGTTACGAGCAAAAGGTCATGCTGGTACGCGACGTGACCGAGCGTAAACGCGTCGAATCCATGCGCCAGAACTTCATCGCCGACGTATCGCACGAATTGAGAACGCCGCTGACGGTACTTAATGGCTACTTAGAAATGATGAGCGATATGGAACTGCCCAGCTCCATGAACAAAGCCATTTCTCAAATGGACAGTCAAAGTAAGCGCATGACCATGCTGGTAAATGATCTTATTGAATTATCAAAACTAGAAAGTGTTAGTAGCGAGCGTAAAGGCGAGTGGTTTAGTTTTACTCAGCTATGCCACGAGGTTATCGATCAGCTACGAGACTTCGCCGAAGGTCATATCATTATGGATGACCGCGCTAAAGCTGAAGTTGAAGGCTTTCCTGATGAGATCCGCTCCATATTAACTAACTTGCTAACCAATGCTCTAAAGTACGGTGGCGGCAAAGATGTGACTTTAAAAATTCACACCTCAATGAAAGGCTTAAAAGTAAGCGTTATAGATCAAGGCGATGGTATTCCCGCCGAGCATATCAATAGAATCACCGAACGCTTTTACCGCGTTGATGAATCACGAGAGTCTGAGATTGGTGGCTCCGGCTTGGGCCTTGCCATTGTTAAACATGCGCTTGAGCACCACGACGCCACATTGCAAATTGATTCAATCGTAGGTGAAGGCAGTACTTTTAGCTTCGTAATTCCAACCTACCGCGTTCGCTGATATCAGCTCAACATCGTTTAAACCAGTATCCCGAGAGCAATAAAAAGGCGCCTAATTAGGCGCCTTTTCACTTCAGTTAGATCTTAGAATTTATATTCTAAACCACCACCGATGTAAGTTGCATTCAATGACTCATCGTCAGAATCTTCTTGAGTCACATATACAAAAGTTTTAGCTGTTTTTGCTAGTTTGTAGTCAGCACCAAGGCTGATGGTAGAAGCGCCTTTTTCACGGATATCTGATTGGCCGTACTGAGCTTTCAAGGCAACTGTGCTGTTCATTTTGAACTGTGCAGACGCCAACCAGCCGTCTTCTGAGCTATCAGCGTTATCTTGATTTTCAGCTAATACGCCTAACTGGATTGCATCAATCGTGATCTGAGCAACCGCGCGGTAAGCGTCAATTTTCTCACCTTCGACTTCGTTATCGTAAGCTGCCGCAACATAGATATTTTCTAACGTGTAAGCAACAGAAGCAGACAAACCGTTGTTAGTATTTTCGTTTTCAGAGTTAATGTGATCAACAGCAACTACTGCGCCACCCATATTTGGCGAAGTGTACTGAACGCTGTTCTTAGCGCGATTTTCGCTGTTACTGATGACGTTTTTGATATCGCCACGAAGATCGTTAAACAGATCAATTTTGTTTTGGGTAGCTTTAAACGGAGTATCGAACATACCAACGATCACTTCACCGAACTCACCTTTAACGCCCGCAAACGTATTACGCTGAGTAATAGTTACAGTATCTGTATTCGTGTCAGGAGCTGTCGCTTTTGTTTTAATTGTGGACGTACCATCATCCGCATTCACTTCGTATTCAACTTGATAAATACCAGTTAAACCATGATCCAAGGCGATTTTACCTTTCAAGCCCAAACGTGATGCGTTTGAGTTTAACTGGCTGTAGTTACCCGCATTTTCTGGCTGCACAAACTCTTGGGTCACATTCAACTTGCCATAGAAAGATGGCTTTTCAATCTCAATCGTTTCCGCCTGAGCGATAAAAGGTGCTGCGGCAACAGCCAAAGACAAAGCTAATTTTTTCATTGTGGTAGTTCCATTCTGGTTGTGTAACCGGCGATTATTCGCCCAGTTGGCAATCAAGTTTATTTTTTTCTAATTTCGATCTTCATGACCGAGTGATGACAAATCTATGTCATCTTTATTACAGAAATATGACATGAACCCAAAATATGACTGTTCGATGACAATTTCATGAAATGCAGAGCATCATGAGTGTAGCTGGAGATCAAGAATTGAATAGGCGGGAACACAATAAAAAACGCCACTCGGTGAGTGGCGTCAACTTAAACAGGGGAAACTCTAGAATATTACGTCTTCAACTAAGTCATAGACGCAAAAAGTCTTATTCTTTTGCTTCTTTGTGCGCTTGTTCTTCAATTTCAGTCAGCGAGCTATGACGTACGTCAGCACCACTCACTAAATAGATAACTTGCTCTGAAATATTACGTGCATGGTCACCGATGCGTTCGATGGCGCGCAAAATCCACAAAATACTGATCGCTTGGCCAATAGAGCGGGGATCTTCCATCATGTAAGTAATCAATTCACGTAATGCCGAAGCATATTGCTTATCCACTAACTTATCATTACGAACGACTTCAATGGCACCATCAACGTCATGGCGAGCAAAAGCGTCTAGGGCACCGGCAATCATTTTTACAACTTCGGTTCCCATATAGCGCATCGCTTGCTGACACAGCTGTGGGTTTTTCGCATCGCTAACTTCTAACGTATGGATCGCAATTTTACTCGCTTCATCGCCCATACGCTCAAGGTCACGTACAACACGAGAAACGGCAAGCACCATACGCAAATCAGAAGCCGCCGGTTGGCGGCGCACAAGAATTTGCGTACATTCGCGATCAATCGCCACTTCCATTTTATCGACGTCATCTTCACGACGAATAACGTCGTCGGCGATACGTGTATCGCCGTTACAAATCGCTTCAATGGCATTCGCCACTTGGCGCTCAACCAATCCACCCATGCTCATCATATGACTGCGGATGGCTTCGAGATCAGCATTAAACTGACCTGATATGTGCTGATTAAAATTCATTTCCATGGTATTTCCCCTTACCCAAAGCGGCCGGTTATATAGGCTTCTGTCAGTGCGTGTTCAGGAGTGGTAAACACCCGATCCGTAGAGTTCACTTCAATCAATTGACCCAAGTGAAAATAAGCGGTGCGCTGAGATACACGAGCAGCCTGCTGCATCGAGTGCGTCACAATCGCAATGGTGTAATTTTCCCGCAACTCGTCGATTAACTCTTCTATCTTAGCAGTTGCAATTGGATCAAGGGCAGAACACGGCTCATCCATCAAAATAACTTCAGGATCAACCGCAATCGTGCGAGCAATACATAAGCGCTGCTGCTGACCGCCCGACAAACCAGTACCTGGTGAATGTAGACGATCTTTAACTTCATTCCAAAGACCGGCACGCTGCAAACTTTTTTCTACGATTTCGTCGATATCAACACGCGAACTGGCCAAACCGTGAATCCGCGGTCCGTAAGCTACGTTGTCATAAATAGACTTAGGGAACGGATTTGGCTTTTGGAATACCATGCCAACACGAGCACGTAACGGCACAACATCGATTTTTGGGTCATAGATATTTTCGCTATCGAGTAAGATTTCACCCGTTACTCGACAAATATCAATGGTGTCGTTCATACGATTTAGACAGCGCAAGAATGTCGATTTACCGCAACCCGATGGGCCAATTAGTGCGATAACTTCGTTGGCACCAATATCCAAACTCACATTTTGAATGGCTTGTTTCTCACCGTAATAAACACAAACATCGCGAGCGCGCAGCTTTGCATCATCGCAATATGGCGTGCCATCGGTAGTGTGGTTTTCAATAAAGCTCATAAGTCATGATCCAATTCTTAATTCGTTCAGTTTGCTCGTTATGCATTATTGGGAATTCACCCTTAGGTGATTACCAGCGGCGCTCTAGGCGACGACGGAGCATAACGGCAGTTGTATTCATGGTGATCAAAAATGCAATTAAAACCATAATCGCGCCCGATGTGCGTTCCATAAAGCCACGTTCAGGACTATCCGACCAAAGGAAAATTTGTACTGGCAATACCGTCGATGGATCGTTAATAAAAGCCGGAACATCCACCACAAACGCTACCATACCAATCATCAATAAGGGGGCGGTTTCGCCTAACGCTTGCGCCATACCAATAATGGTCCCGGTTAACATGCCTGGTAATGCCAACGGTAATACATGGTGAAAAACCACCTGCATTTTAGAAGCGCCGAGGCCAAATGCAGCTTCGCGAATCGACGGTGGCACGGCTTTAATGGCGGCTCGCCCAGAAATGATAATGGTCGGTAATGTCATTAAGGTTAAAACCAAACCACCTACGATTGGGGTCGATCGTGCGACACCCACCATATTAATGAAAATCGCCAAACCTAACAGACCAAATGTAATTGATGGAACTGCCGCTAAGTTGTTGATATTAATTTCAACGATTTCGGTTAAGCGATTGCGCGGCGCAAATTCTTCAAGATAAATTGCTGCGGCCACACCAATTGGGAACGACAATAAAAAGGTAACGACTAATGTCAGCAAAGTGCCGGTAATAGCGCCACGAATACCCGCTAACTCCGGCTCACGCGAATCGCCGTTAACAAAGAATTGTTTATTGAAACGCGTAAATAAACGATCTTCAGCAACCCAGCTTTCCAGCCAAGAAATCTGCAAGTCTGAAAGGCGCGTACTACCGTCCTGCTGGCCACGGTCGTGCTTAAACCACTGATCAACATCATCATCAACGATGAGATCGACATTAATTTTTTTACCGATCAAGCTTGGGTTATCAAGCACTAGAGTTTGTAACTGCCAACCAGCACCGACACTGAGCAAACCATATAACTGGCTACGCTCTCTACGCCCCTCGGGCTTAATCGTTTCTTTGAAATGCTGTTTGATTAAGCCTTCAAAGTTAGCGTTCATTATTTCTTTTTCGGACGACTTCTCATCAATACCTAGATAACTAGCATCAATCACAATATCGGTATTAAGGACTGTCTGACGAAAAGCAGACGCTCCTTTATAGATAATGTCACTAAAGAGTAAAACTAAGCACAACAGACCAAATAATACCGATGCCATGCCATAAGCGCGGAAGCGCATTTCGCCGGCACGGCGACGCTTCATGCTCTTTTCTACTTTTTCACGAGTACTTAAATTACTGTTAGTCATATTGCTCTCGGTATTTCTGTACGACTTTCAAAGCGACAAAGTTCAAGGCCAAGGTAACTAAGAAAAGCACCAAGCCTAACGCGAATGCGGCCAATGTTTTCGGTGAATCAAACTCTTGGTCACCAACCAACAAGGTTACAATTTGCACTGTGACCGTAGTTACGCTGTCGAGTGGGTTGGCCGTTAAATTGGCTGCCAAACCTGCCGCCATGGCAACGATCATGGTTTCGCCAATGGCACGGGAAACAGCGAGCATTACAGCACCAACAATACCCGGTAATGCCGCGGGAATAACCACCTGCTTCACGGTTTCACTACGGGTAGCACCTAAGCCGTAACTACCATCACGCAGCGATTGCGGCACCGCATTAATGACGTCATCAGATAAAGAGGATACGAACGGAATAATCATAATACCCATGACTAAACCAGCCGCTAAGGCACTCTCTGATGAAACGGCCAAGCCCATAGATTCACCGAGTTCGCGAATAAATGGCGCAACAGTTAATGCAGCAAAGAAGCCGTAAACGACGGTGGGAATACCAGCCAAAATTTCTAATGCTGGCTTTGCGTACTGACGCACGGTTGAGTTGGCATACTCTGACAAGTAAATAGCAGCCATCAATCCGACCGGCACAGCAATAAACATGGCAATTGCAGAAATTAATAAAGTACCAGTAAATAACGGAATGGCACCAAAACTACCTGACGATCCAGACTGATCAGCACGCAAGGCAACCTGTGGCGACCACGTAGTGCCGAATAAAAACTCTAAGGCATTTACTTTGCCGAAGAACATCCATGCTTCATAAAGAACACTAGCAAGAATGCCGACAGTGGTTAAAACAGCGACAGCCGAGCTCGCAAACAAAAGACCACGGACAATGGTTTCAACTTCGGAGCGGGCACGCATTTCCGGCTGAATTCGACGCCAAGTAAGTGCAATTCCGATAAATAACATGGCGAGGATGACCCCACCTTGCAACAAATTAATACGCGATTGCAGGTCACGTAAATGATTAACCGCCGGCATCAAAGTAGCATCAGCGGTTACTCCGGCATTAATCGCTAGATTATGAACCGTGCTTAAGGCGAGCTGAATATCAGTAGCACTGCCTTCTTGGATAGCTGTTGGTAATTGCGATACCAACAAGGAATCAACGATGCCTGGTTCAACTAAGCTCCAGATCAACAACAACAAAAGTGCTGGAAGACCGGTCCAAAGCGACATCAGGGCGCCGTAGTGAGTGGGCAGAGAATGCATTTTCATTCCCTGACTGGCAATTGATCTTGCTCGGTTACGACCTAAAACATAGGCCCCGACCAAGGCGATCAGTACGGCGATTATCAGGCTACTGTAATTCATGACTCGTCTGTTTTGCTCAGTTGATTAAACACGCAAAAGCCGGAACCCTGGGGCCCGGCCTTTGGCAATGCGCTAGCGCATTGTTCTGTCAGATCTTACTTAGAGATCGTTTTCAGATTCTTCACGGCATCCATGACCTTAGCGGCTTCTTTTTCAGTCATTGGGATCAAACCCTTGTCTGCAAGATAACCATCTTCACCCATCGCTTTCTCAGAGGTGAATTCAGCCAAGAACTCTTGAATACCAGGGATCACACCGATGTGAGCCTTTTTCACGTAGAAGAACAATGAACGGCTAACTGGGTAATCACCAGAAGAGATAGCTTCGAAGGTCGGCAGTTTACCGTCAATCTTCGATCCCTGCACTTTATCCGCATTCTGCTCTAGGAAGCTAAACCCAAAAATACCTAATGCATTTGGATTGGCGACCAATTTTTGTACGATTAAGTTGTCGTTTTCGCCCGCTTCGATGTATGCACCATCTTCGCGCAAACCATGACACAAAGCTTTGTACTTGTTCTTGTCCGTGTTTTTCATTGCTTTAATGAATGGGAACTGAGTACAACCGCCTTCCATTGCCAACTCAACGAACGCGTCACGCGTACCAGACGTCGGTGGTGGACCCAATACTTCGATTTTATGCGCTGGAAGCGTTGGGTTAACGTCTTTCCAAGTCTTGTATGGGTTTTCAATTAGAGTGTCGGTGCCATCAGTGTTAGGAACCATTTTAGCCAAGGCTAAGAACACATCTTTACGAGTTAAGCTATAACCTTCAGCTTCTTTGGTATTAGCCAAAACGATACCGTCATAACCCACCATCACTTCGATGATGTCTTTTATGCCGTTTTGAGCACAAAGTTCGATTTCTGAAGACTTGATACCACGAGATGCATTAGTGATATCTGGAGTCGCTTCGCCCACACCGGAGCAAAACAACTTCAAACCACCGCCAGTACCGGTAGATTCAACCTTAGGTGTACGGAAGCTAGACGATTTACCAAAACGCTCAGCCACAACAGTAGAGAACGGATATACGGTCGATGAACCAACAATGCTGATGTAATCGCGATCTGCGTGAGCTTGGGTGCCCACAATCGATGCCATCATAGCAACGCCAGCTAACAATACTTTTTTCATGTTGAGTTTCCTCTTATGGTTATGCTGTAAACCAGCAACAACTCGTTTGCTTTGGTATGGCGCTATTATTTGCGGTTCATGTTACAGAAATATGACACGGGCGAAGTTTATTACATTTTGGTGACATCGTGGACCGTTAAAACGAGGTAAGACGGACTAATCGCCGCAGGTGTCTTCGGGGTTACCCCGCGACGCCAGCACCGCTATAATGCCGCCATCCTATACAGGCACCACCTCATGCAGCAGTTAATCAACATACTTGATGGCATTACCCAAAAAACAGGGCAGGCGATCCGCTGGCTAGCACTTCTTATGGTGCTTATTTCATGTGGCGTTGTTTTATTACGTTATTCCTTTGACCAGCCGTCAATTGCAATGCAAGAAGCTGTCATGTATCTCCATGCGACTATCTTCATGCTCGGCTCTGCATATACCTGGCAACAGGGAGGGCATGTGCGAGTCGATGTTTTTTACCGTAGTTGGTCAAAACAACGGCGACGCTGGGTCGACCGCCTTGGCATTATCTTTTTAGTATTACCTACCTGCTTGTTTATGCTGTGGGTAAGTTGGACGTACGTTGGCAATGCTTGGGCGATCCAAGAACGCTCTCAAGAAGCCTCAGGGTTACCTTATATTTATCTTCTCAAGACGCTCATTTTGATGCTGCCAATTACCTTAATATTGCAAGCAATTGCCGAGCTGCTGCGCAGTTTGACCGCAACTGATACAGGCGCAGCACAATATGACTGAATGGATGCCCATCATACTTTTCGCGGTCATCTGCCTAGTTCTGATGGCCGGATTTCCGGTTGCCTTTACCCTAGCCGGTACATCCTTACTGTTTGCTGGAATAGGCTTACTCACTGATACGCTCGATCCGGCGTTTTTAAGTGCCTTTCCCAATCGCTTGTTTGGCATACTAAACAACCAGATTTTGATCGCAGTGCCCTTATTCGTGTTCATGGGGGTAATGTTAGAAAAATCTCGCATCGCAGAGCAGCTTCTACGTAATCTAGGCCTACTATTTGGGCCAGTAAGAGGCGGGCTTGGCTTTTCGGTTATCTTAGTGGGAATGTTACTCGCCGCCAGCACGGGGATTGTTGGTGCAACCGTTGTTACTATGGGATTAATCTCGTTACCGGCGATGCTGCGCACCGGTTACAGCCCTGCACTAGCCAGCGGTACTATTTGTGCAACAGGAACTTTAGGGCAAATCATTCCGCCTTCAACGGCATTGATTATCTTAGGCGACGTACTTTCTAGCGCCTATCAACAAGCTCAGCTCAATATGGGCATATTTACCCCCGATACCGTCTCTGTCGCCGACTTATTTGTTGGTGCGCTGATACCCGGCCTATTATTGGTTGTTGGTTATTTGCTTTACACCAGCTTAGTAGCGCTCTTTCAACCAAGTGCAGCACCTGCAGTCGCCGATCGCCCAGCAATGTCGCCACGCTTCTTACTCGAACTGCTGAAAGGCCTACTGCCCCCATTGGCATTGATTATTGCCGTGCTAGGCTCGATTTTAACGGGCATAGCAACCCCTACCGAAGCAGCAGGCATTGGCGCTTTGGGCGCTTTAATGTTGGCGATTCTCTATCGCGAATTTGATCTACAACGTTTACGCGAGGTTGTGGACTCAACTCTGCAAGTCACCAGTATGATTTTCTTGATTTTCATTGGTGCCGCACTATTTTCACTAGTATTCCGCGGCTTTGGCGGCGAAGAGCTGGTACATGAAGTTTTTAATGATCTACCTGGCGGGGTATTCTCGGCAATGCTGCTGGTTATGGTCGTTATCTTCCTGCTCGGCTTTATTCTCGACTTTATTGAAATCACTTTCGTTGTTGTGCCGATTGTCGCGCCCGTACTACTAACCATGGGAGTCGATCCTATATGGCTTGGCATTATGATTGCCATCAACTTACAAACCTCGTTCTTAACCCCCCCCTTTGGTTTTGCTCTGTTCTATTTACGTGGTGTTGCACCAGCAGATGTACCAACTCGAACCATTTATCGCGGGGTTATTCCTTTCATCCTAATTCAACTGGCATTACTCGGATTACTGGCTATATTTCCCGAATTGGCAACTTGGCTACCCCATGAAATCTATGGGTAAGGCAGGAAATGCTATATTGCCTAACAGACACCTGTAAACGAGCGTAATTTACAGTACACTCGCCCAAAATAATGAATAATCAGGCTAGCTCTATGGATGTAACGGAAGATAACCAACCCACGCCGGATGGTGAACTCGCACTGAAACTTATCCCTAATCGTTCAGACACTAATACCCATGGTGATATTAGTGGCGGTTGGGTAGTTGCTCACATGGACCATGCAGCAGAAAGTGTCGCCAGCCGAATTGCGCACGGGCGAATTGCCAACGTGGCGCTCGAATCTGTGGTATTTCTTTCACCAATTCGTATTGGCGCTGCGGTATGCTTCTACACTAAATTGCTGGATATCGGTTCGTCGTCAATTCGCATCGGTATTGAAGTTTGGACGCAAAATCCGAATGAAAAAGCACGGCGTAAAGTCGTTGATGCCATATTTGTTTATGTGGCTATTGATGAGTCAGGACGAATTCGTAAAGTACCACGCTGATTCGATACAGCTAGTTCAGTAAAATTGTTTTCGAACTTCCATAAAAAAGGCCGCTCTTCCTGAGCGGCCTTTTTTATACAAGGGGTGCTGCGTAAAGCGAATCTCAAACCGGTACTAATTCGGTACTCATGGCATCTTTTAGCTTTTTCATGGCATTCTTTTCCAACTGGCGAATTCGCTCAGCCGATACTTCATAAATAGCGGCTAGGTCATGCAGAGTCGACTTCTCTTCTGCCAACCAGCGGTGCTGCAAAATCGCTCGACTACGTTCATCCAGTGAGGCCAATGCAAGATGTAAACGGTCACTAGAATCTTGCTCGCTATTATCTGCTTCAACTTGTAAAGCAGGATCAGCACTGTGATCTTCAAGAAAGTACGCAGGTGCCTTATAGGCAGTTTCGTCGTCATCGTCGGCACCGGCATCAAATGCGGCATCATACGAATTTAGGCGACCTTCCATTTCAAATACGGTCTTCATTTCTACGCCAAGATCATCGGCAATAGACTTAGCTTCAGCTTGGGTCAACCAACCTAAACGCTTCTTTTGGCTGCGCAAATTAAAGAAAAGCTTGCGCTGAGCTTTAGTCGTAGCAATTTTCACGATGCGCCAGTTGCGCAGAATAAATTCGTGAATTTCGGCCTTGATCCAATGCACCGCAAAAGACACAAGGCGTACACCTACTTCGGGATTAAAGCGCTTAACCGCTTTCATCAAACCGACGTTACCTTCTTGGATCAAATCTGACTGGTTCAAACCATAACCCGAGTAACTACGGGCAATGTGAACGACAAAACGCATGTGCGCCATAACCAACTGACGAGCAGCATCAAGATCTTCATGGTAATGAAGACGCTCTGCTAACGATTTCTCCTGCTCGGGAGTTAATACAGGAATAGCATTGACGTTAGCAATGTAGGATTCCAGGTTAGCCCCTGGTGACAAAGCATATGCAGCTTGCAAACCTTTGTTCATCGAACACTCCTAAAAAATTTCGCCTCTGAGAGGTCTTTAACGCGGATTAGTGTAGCACCGGATTCTTATGACATCCAACCGTTGTGAAAGTTCTATTCTGGAACAATCAAAACCAATTCTGTTGATTATGGTTCAATTTGATCCAAATGCCTATGAACTGACCACCATGCCCCCAACCAACCCAAAAACATAGCACTAAAGAGTAAAAATAACGCCGCGCTTGCCGATAATGGCGCCAGAGAGAAGGTGGAGCCGTATAACTGAGCCAGATCTTCGACGGGCCCACTCACCAGCAACCAACAAATTGCTAATAAAACCCAAGCCATCAATCCACCGACCATGCCAAACCACAAACCAGTATATAAAAATGGCCGACGCACCCAAGCATTGGTGCCACCAACCAATTTAACCACTCGAATTTCATCCACTCGCGCAGCAATAGATAGGCGAATCGTATTACCGACCACCAGCACAATGGCCAAGGCCAGTAAGGCGCCCATCACCCAAATAATGCGTTCACTTAAAGCAAGTAAGGCCAGCAAACGCTCAAGCCATGCGGTATCGAGTTCAACAACATCAACAAAAGGTAATCGCTCTATGCTTTTGCCCAAAGCCAACACTTGAGCTTGTGGCGTACCTAACTGCGGCTCGACCACAATAACCGGCGGCAATGGGTTACTCGGTAACAGATCCAAAGCATCTTTCAAACCGCTCGTTGTGCGGAATTCTTCCAGCGCTGTATCCGCATCAATAAAGCGGGTATCAACCACATGACTTAAACCTGCGATTGTTTTTTGGGTCGTCTGGCCATCTTTAATTGCCGTGCCCGGCACTAAATAAACGGTAATGCTACCAGAGGCCTGAAAGCGACCACTGAGCTGACTTAGATTATCAAGCGATATCCACAAAGCTCCCGGCAGAGTTAAAGCGATGGCAATGACCAACCAAGTGAGCACACTACTCATCGGGTTTGCCCACAAACGCATAAGTGTTTCGACGGCGACTAATTGATGATGCGCAGCATAAGACGAGATCTGGTCGCGAAACCCCATATTCTGCATTGAAGCGCCAGCATTGTTCTTGCCGCCTTTATTGGTTGCCGGCGCCATTTTAGCGATAGCACTTTTCTTTACTGGCGGGGTGTTACGCGAAGCACCTGGCTTAGCCATGGTCATCTCCCAGTAAGTGACTGGAGTCTGACTTACGCGCCTGAAGCTCACTGCAATGCAGTTCGCCATGATCAAGAATCAGGCGGCGATGACCCATGCGCTCGATCAAAGCAATATCGTGAGTGGCGATCAATACAGTCACACCCACTTGCTGGAAGCGTAAAAAGAGATTCATGATTTCTTCAGATAACTCAGGGTCGAGGTTACCGGTAGGCTCATCCGCCAAGAGTAGGGCTGGTTTATTAACGACAGCACGCGCAATACCAACACGCTGCTGCTCACCACCCGATAATTCAATTGGGTTGCGCCCTTCCATACCGAGCAAGCCGACGGAATCCAGCGCAGCACGCACGCGCCGTGCCGCTTCGGCAGGCGTATACCCAGCAATCTGCAAAGGTAAGGCAACGTTCTCAAAGACAGTGCGATCAAATAACAGCTGATGATTCTGAAACACCACTCCGACCTTGCGCCTATGGTAGGCGATTTGCCCTGGACGCATGGTAGTTAGATCTTGATCATCAACAATGATTTTGCCGCGAGTCGGTCGCTCCATCAGCATCATTAACTTCAACAGCGTACTTTTACCGGCGCCACTATGGCCGGTTAAAAAAGCAAACTCGCCCCGAGCAAGCTCAAAGTTAATATTGCTGAGCGCGTCTTTACCGGCGCCGTAACGCTTACTGACTCGCTCGAAACGTACCATGGTCATACTACAAGGCCTTGGAAGTTAATCTTCTTTTGTATCGTGACGGAATAAGGCGCGGGTAAATTCATCGGCATTAAATGGCCGTAAATCGTCAATTCCTTCACCGACACCGATGTAACGCACCGGTAAGCCGAACTGTTTTGCCAAGGCAAAAATAATCCCACCCTTGGCAGTGCCATCCAACTTAGTTAACGTTAAACCGGTTACGCCAACTGACTGCAAGAAATGCTTAGTTTGGTTAATGGCGTTTTGACCTGTTCCTGCATCCAACACCAACATCACCTCATGAGGTGCGCTCGGATCGAGCTTCTGCATCACACGCACAACCTTCTCTAACTCTTGCATCAGGTTGTCTTTGTTGTGCAACCGACCTGCGGTATCAGCAATCAAGACATCGACTTTACGCGCCTGTGCAGCTTGCAAGGCATCGAACAATACTGAAGCTGAATCCGCTCCTGTGTGCTGGGCAACCACAGGGACATTATTGCGCTCGCCCCATACTTGTAATTGCTCTACCGCCGCGGCACGGAAAGTATCACCCGCTGCCAACATTACGCTCTTACCGCGTTTTTGAAATTGTTTAGCCAGCTTACCAATCGTGGTGGTTTTACCGACACCGTTAATACCCACCATTAAAATAACGTACGGTTTTTTGCTGCTATCAATAACCAACGGCTTCTGTGATACCGCTAACATATCTTGTAGCTCGTCGATTAAGGCTTCGTAAAGAGCATCCGAATCTTTCAATTCTTTGCGACTCACGCGTGCGGTAAGACGCTTGATGATTTCGGTAGTGGCTTCCACCCCAACGTCGGCCATGATGAGCTGAGTTTCGAGATCATCCATCAGGTCATCATCAATTTCTTTCTTACCCAGCAATAGCGAGGCAAGGCCATCGGTAAAGCCTGAGCGAGTTTTACTTAAGCCACTGCGAATACGACCAAAGAAGCCCTTTTTCTCTTCGGCTACGGCCTTCACCGGCACATCGACCATAACATCGGGGTTGATTTCAGCAACGGCAGTGCTTGGTGTGATATCCAGCTCGTTTGGAGCAACAACTGGAGGGATTTCTACAGGTGTTGGCTCAACGACCATCTCTTCAACCACAGGCGGTTTAATCATGGCCTTTTCTGGCTCAGTGATCACATCATCTGGCTGTGGCTCAATCTCAGAAATTTCTGGCTGGGAGCTTATTGGCTCAAGCGTTTGCTCAAGCGCGCTATCAAGCTCCGCCGATTCAGGTTTTTCTGATTTGTTTTTGTCTTTCTTACGTTTAAAAAAATCAAACATCGGTCTTCTCAGACTAGCTACAATGACGATGAAGTAAGATACATTACTAGAACTGATCTTACTTAGGATGCAATATCCTATCACTAAACTAACGCAACTAGCGTATTTCCATGTCTTGTTTTTTGGAGCCCGAAAATGCTGCAAGGTTTCAGCAAAACAACCCTCAACGTAATAGTACTCGGTTGTCTTGCTTTGATTGCATGGATCAACTTAGCTCATCAAAATCCGGAAGACACACCACTCGACGCGCTTAATCAAGCACCGCTATCCGAACGCCCTTGGCACGCATGGCAAAGCCTCGAAGGTACTTGGCTTTATTGGCAAAACATTCGTAGCGAGAACGTCGTCGTTAAAGTACGCATGGAGGGCGAATCATTCTCAGCGCCGATCGATATCGACAGTAAATTACCGTTAGATCAGTGGGCACAGTTACTGATCGAACAACTGAAAGACGCCCCAACCAATCGTGCCGGTATCTTGTTTATCCAAGGCCCGCTTGATGAACGCAGCCTACAAACCGCTGCGGCTTATGCCATTAGGACGCTGGCCTTACGCCCGCTAACGCAACACCAACCCAATGCGTGCTTAGAGCTCTATCCGGCAGGTGCACGCTGGTTTAGTGCAGCACAACAGCAATCATGGGCATTTGCGTCTGCTGCTACCAACGCTTTACCTGATCGCGGTCAATGGCAGGCATTCCGTATTCAACAAAGCAGTGAACTGCGCGACTTGTGGTTTAGCGATGCCGGACAAGTCGACATTCAAGCAGATCTTGCCTACCATTCGCTGCCTAATAACTTCTTCAGCTTACTGTATCGGGATCTGGGTGAAAGCCAAAAGACGGCGGCCTCCGATTACCAAGACTGCATGGCAAAAATAGTGACACCGGAATCATTGTGAGCAAAATTTCGCATCATCAACTTCGTATCATTGGCGGCGAATGGCGTTCTCGTCGTTTACGCTTTCCTGCAATCGATGGTCTACGCCCAACGATGGATCGCGTGCGCGAAACCGTGTTCAATTGGTTGCAGCATGACGTAGAGGGCTGTCGCGTATTGGACGCCTTTGCAGGTAGCGGTGCACTTGGATTCGAAGCGCTATCGCGTGGCGCAAAAGAGGTTATTTTTTTAGAGAAGCACCCTGCTGCGGCAGTGCAATTGAAAGAAAACTTACAGACCTTAGGCGCTAGCAATGCGCAGGTATGGGCTGGCGACGCCTTGCTGTGGCTAACGCAGAATCCAGAACCCTTTGATCTGGTATTTCTTGACCCCCCTTTCGGTAAAAACCTATTACAACCGGCGCTCGATAGCCTGCAGCTCTTGCCCGGCGCGTTAATCTACGTAGAGCATGAAGCGACACTGAAACCGCAATTCCCTGACCAATGGCAGGAATTGAAATGTAAAAACACCAAGGAATTTTACTTTCGCTTGTTTGAAGTCGAGGAGCACTAAGCGATTAAGTGCTACGGTAAATTGAGCGTTACACAAGCGCCTTTCTTGGCGTTGTTGCTCAGCACTACAGAAGTGCCCAAAGCGGGCGCTTTATGATGATCGACAATTAGCTTCACAAAATATAAACCCAAGCCGGTGCCATCAGTATGGCTGGAGACTTCATCGGCAGTCTCGCCTTGGCTGTCCAACATACTTTTAGAAAATCCAGGTCCATTATCTATCACTTGGATACGCACCCCGCCAGATGCCTGATCAATCTCTTCACCTTTCAGTGTAACCGTCGTAGCTCCGGCTTGGACGCTATTAGTAATAAGGGTCATCAAAGCGAGGTGAATTAAGTTTTCGTTGTAAAAGCCCTGACAGTCTTCGTCAATTTCATTAATTAATCGTACGCTTGGAAATTGGATCAACGAGGCCTCGATGGCATCGTTAGCACTATCTCTAAGCCAAGCATCGTCCATAGGAAATGGACGATTTTGACCAAGACGAAATAGGATCACCAGTTGCAGAGCATCATTCTTCAGCCGATTAGTGCGTTGTAAAATAGGTTCAATAATACTGCGGTATTGAGCAGGCAATTGCTCTAGTGCTAATTGCTCTTCGTCCATCAAAGACTGCAGCTGGTTTTTCACATCGTGGATAACCGCCGCGGCTAATTGTTCGAACTTCATAATTCCCCCGCCCTGAACGCTATACGCCAGCAGCTCGCTTTAAGCGGATACAGGTGGTCTTTAGTCGGTCATAACGATCATAGCGCTCATCCAAATGGCCAATACTGCCAATACGCTTGAATAAGACGTAACAATCTTTTAGCTGACGAACATCCAACTCAGTACGTTCAATATGACTGACCTTAGCCTGAATCGCGTTCAGCAAAACACTCACACCAACTTCATCGTACTTCACCGCTTGATCGAAGACTTCGATGGCTTCCATCAATTTGCCTTGCTCATACAATGCCACACCTTCGGCATTTAACTTGGCAGTATGTTCACGAATTGTCATCGCATTAAGTTTATCTTCTAACGCTCGTAATTTATCCAACGCATTTTGAGCTAGGTTACTTGTCTTAGAATCACGCATGGTATTAATCAAGTCTTTAGCTTTTACATGCTGGCCTATATCTATATACGCTTCTGTCATGAGTAACTGTTGGTCAGGCGTGGGCGAATGTATACGTGCAAGCAGACTCTCGGCGCGATCAACCGCTCCTTTGGCTTTGTCGCTTTCAGCAACCGCCACGTACGTTTTACTCTCAACAATGCTAGTATCGAACATTATCGAAACATGACCCGAGTACTCTTGACGTAACTCATCAATTGCACGCAATGCTTTATTACGCAGATTGATGTTGTCTCGTGTTTTCTCGGCACTCAGACCGTGTTGTAGTTCGCGGGCAAATTGCAGGTAATTACCCGACGTTTTATAACATGAGTGACGACCCAATCGGATCGACTGCTCAAAAGCCGCTTCGGCTATTTTGTGGTCACCATTTTGCGACGCTAAATAGCCAAGCTCCATTTGCCGCAATACCGCCCGTGGCGAGATTGCAGTCGCCAGTTCTAACTGCTCCTGAGCTTCTTCTGGTTTACCGAGCGCTAACAAAATACGTGCAGCCCAATCATGGCATTGCACATACATGGGGTAGTCAACCAAGGTTTGTCGTATCAACGCAAGTGCGCCGAGAGAGTCACCCAAATAATGCATACAGATGGCTTGGCCTAAGCGCGCCCATGACACCATGCGAGTATTGAGCGGTTGCGAATACACATGCAGCGCTTCTTCATAGCGCTCTTCGCGCATGTACAACTTGCCCAGAATACGCGACACCGGCAGCAATAAACGTGGCTTACTTTCCAGCAAGAAGTTCGCTATTTCAATGGCTTGATTAATGTCACCATTATCAATCGCTTCATTGATAGGACGCAGCTCTTCTTTGGTATGAAAAATACGCTTTAAGCGCTCGCGCAACATGCTGAGAGTAAATGGCTTGGTGATATAGGCATCCGGTTCATATTCCAATGCGCCCATTACGCGTTCGACCGCATTTTCACCAGTAACCAATATGAATTGTGCCGTTGCCTTTAAGCGATTGGAGAAACGCGCTTCTTCCAATATTTGCTGACCATCTTTGCCTTTACCTAGATTGTAGTCAGACAGCACAAGGTCATAATCATTCTCTAGAATCAACTCCATAGCCTCGCGGCCATCGGTGGCGGTATCTATCCGCTGCGCACCAATAATGCCCATCATATTCTTTAGAGACGATCTGGCTTGCACTAGATCGTCGACAATGAGAATACGTTTAGTGCTGAGTGAATTTTCAAGATTGAGCATATTAAGGCCATGTTTTTATTCAAATTCAGTGTAGCAGAGCTATGGCAGACTACCGGAAGGAATGGAAACTGTGTCATACCTTGCGCATTTGTCACTAAACCGTAAACTTCCATCTCCTGCTAAAGAGGCATGTTCGTGAAAAATATAATTGGTTACTTAATGATCGCCGTGATCAAGCTGCTCGGACGAGTATCACTACCCACGGCTCAGAAGATTGGTCATCGAGTCGGGATCTATCTTTGGGGGCGTCGCACTCGTGCCCGCGAAGTTGCACGCGTAAACTTAGGCTTGGTATACCCAAACAAGTCGGCTGAAGAGCGTGATCTGTTAGTGCAAGAAACCCTAATTCAAAATGGCATGATCGGCGCCGAAATGGGCCCTATGTGGGGTTATGAAACGGCCAAAGGATTAGCACTGGTTCGTACGGTATACGGAGAGGAATTGGTCGAGGCAGGCATCAAAGATAAGCGCGGATTACTGATATTGGCTCCACATTTGGGCAACTGGGAAATTCTGAACAATTACATTTCGAGCAAGTGCCCTGTCACTATCATGTACCGTCCAGCTAAAAGCCCAGTTTTCAATGAGTGGATGGTGGAGCGCCGAGAAACCGTTGGCTGTAAGCTTGTTCCTACCACCAGAGACGGCGTTGCGGCCTTGTTTTCTGTGTTAGAACAAGGTGGCACAGTCGGCTTCTTACCTGATCAAGAACCCCGCCTAAAAAGCGGAGTATTCGCGCCTTTTATGGGAGTAGAAACCCTGACGCCGAAATTGCCGCATGAAATGATTCAAAAAACGGGGGCACAGGTGATCTACGCGTTTGCCAAGCGACTCCCTAATGCCGAAGGCTTTGATTTGTATTTTACCGCTGCGGAAGACGGTATTTACTCCGACGATGCCCGCACCTGCGCCACATCAATGAACCAATCCATTGAAGAGTTAATTAAGATAGCACCAGCTCAGTATCAATGGACTTACAAACGCTTTAAGCGTCGGCCCGAAGGGCAAAAGAACCCCTATTCGGAAGCAAAAGTACCGTAAAGAGCGAGCCATACACCAGCAAGCGCTTAGCGCTTTGCTGGTAACACTCCAGCAAACCGCGCAATCCAATAATCAATGCTGGTGTAGCGACCACCACCATTAGTAATCAACACCAACAACATAAGTGCATAAGTAGCGGCGAATTCAATACCGTTATTTAAAATCACCACGCTACCACGACCCGTCAACCAATCGTAATTGCCGTATTCTTGCAGAATATCTTTGGCACGGCTTAAACGCTCTCCTGCCTCAAGTACGCGATCATTTGCCAACCAACTACTACCATCAGCAATCGCCAACCAACCGTTTTCCCAATGCACCGAAAGCGCTGCAACCAGCATAGTAAACAACAAAGGAATACTCACCCAACGCGTCGCGAGGCCAACCACCAATAAAGCCCCGCCAATTAATTCTGTACCCGTTGCCAGCGCCGCCATTAATTCAGGAAAAGGCAAACCCAACCCCCAATCTGGATTACCGAACCACGCAGCTGTGTCAGAAAAATGCGACAGCTTATTCCATCCGGCCTGCATCATAATCGGTGCAAGATACAAGCGCAGTAGCAATGGCGGCAAGCCATCTAGGTACTGTAAACGCTGTCCAACCGCTTGGATATGACGGTACTGCTCAACCCAAAAACTCATAGATATTCCTTATCAATGACGCACAGAGGCAAGCTCCGTGCGTCATCATTGACTAAGCCAAATGCTCAATTATTTAGCAGCGCCACACTTACCTTCGCCGCACTTACCTTCCTTCTTTGCTTTGTCGCCGCCACACTTGCCTTCAGCTTCTGATTTACCGCCGCACTTGCCTTCAGCTTCGGACTTACCGCCGCATTTGCCTTCGGCTTCTGACTTACCGCCGCATTTGCCTTCGGCTTCTGTCTTACCGCCACACTTGCCTTCCATACCGGCTTTTTCAGCCACCTGATAACCTGCCGATAAGGCTTGTGAGGCAAAGGGATTTTCTGCAGCAAATGATGCGGCAGAAGCACCAAGAAGAACAGCTGCAGACAATGAAGCGGTTAAAGCAGACGTTAGGGTGCTAGTATTTTTTTTCATGATCAGACTCTCTATTCGGATTAAGTGGCCAGACGCACTAGGCGTATTTAGGTTCTGGTATTTACTTAATCGCGAGAGCCTGAGGTTTCTTACACTTTGTTTATTTTTTTTCTTCCGGCTTATCAGAGCTATCTTTAGTCGCTCGAATAATCGTACGCAGTTGCTGCACTTGCTGACCAAATTGACGGCAGCCGGAGCAAATCAGAAGATGCATTTTCAGCTCGGCTTGCTCCTTTAACTTTAGCTTTCGTTCCATACCGACGGATAAAAGCTGAGTGGCTTGTTCGCAATTCATCATGATCTTTTCTCTCCAGCCTTGACCCAGCTATCTTCTAAACATTCACGTAAACGTAAACGTGCACGGTATAGCAACACATGAAGGTTGCTGGTACTTAACTGCAGCGCAGCGCAAATTTCGTCGCTATCCAATTCAATAAATTCGCGCATCATAAATACTCGACCTTGCTCCGGCGGCAATCCGGCTAAACACGTATCAAACACTCGCCAAAATTGCTCATCATGAACCATTCGATCGGCATCTCCCCAGCGCTGCGGCTTTGCATCCGCATACCAATGGCCACGATCATCAAACAATTCGTTATTAAATATTTGGTCGTCTGAATGACCACAATTCTTACACTCATCTAATAAGTCTTGCTGTGGCTCACGGTATTGGCGACGTAGATGGTCGGTTATTTTGTGTTTTAGGATGGCAAAGACCCAAGTCTTTAAGTTCGCTTGGCGAGTAAAGGAAGCCGCGTTTTTTAAAGCGCCGGCAAGCGCTTCTTGCACAATGTCTTCAGCAGCGAAATCATTAGCTAATTGCAGCCGAGTAAACGCCAGCATCTGCTGACGCAACTCACCAACTTCGCGCTCACTCACCTGCAAAAAATCATCCGTCACCGAGCTCTCCACCAAGTGAGTTGGCATCAGACACCGAACAAGCCATAAAAGTCATCCTCGATAACTGGCGAATTCGATTAACGCAGTAGCAACAGGGGAATTTGGCTTTCGCTTACCATTTTGCGTGTATGACTACCCACAAAAAACTGACGAATACGAGAATGACCGTAAGCGCCCATCACCATCAACCCGATGTCGTGCTGCACTTGATAAGCCGCTAAAGCCGATTGTACATCACCGCTTAAACGCGCCACAGTAACCTCAAAGTCGCGACTACGCAGCAAGGATGCGGCAGACTCTAATTTTTGCTGATGCGCTTCATCATCGTGACCCACCATAACAAGGTGACACGGCAAACCCACAAGCACGGTGCTGTTGGCATAAGCATCTAAGGCTCGTTGTGCTGTTTCACTACCATCGAAAGCCACCATAAATGATTGCGGCGCTTTAAAATCGTTCATCGCTACTAAAATGGGCTTGTGCAAACTACGAATCACATCATCCAAATGACTACCAATCGTGTGCTCTAATGGCTTGTGACTATTGCCTTGGCGCCCTATTACCAGCAGACGAATATCATCTTGGCCTTCTATTAAAGTATTCAACAAGTGGCCATGGCGCTGCTGTTTAGTGACTGCGATCGCACCATCGGCCTTACTGCGTATTTCAGCGTCGTCTAATAAGTCGCGACCATGCTCAAGCGCCAATTTATTACGCTTTTCATCTAACTCTGCTAGTTCCAACAGCAGATTTTCACGACTACCTAAACCGATATTACCGGCTAGCGTGGCTGCCGCTGGCACATCGTTTTTTTCCAATACATGCAATAACTTCAGTGGCGCCTGCGCACGTTGGCTTGCCCACGCAGCCGCATCACACACAGCACCCGACATTACCGATCCATCAATACACGCTACGATCTGAGTCATTATTGTTATCCTTGTTATTTAAGCGGTAGCCACGACTTAGTGGCCAGCTAACAGCTTTTCTACTTCTTCTGGTTTGTCGTGTACACCAAATCGATCAACAATCGTGGCACTGGCTTCATTTAAACCAATTAGCTCAACATCCGCACCTTCGCGACGGAACTTGATCACGACTTTATCCAGTGCTGATACTGACGTGATATCCCAAAAATGCGCATGCGTTAAATCAATCGTTACGCGGGTAACCACTTCACGGAAATCAAACGACTTAGCGAACGCATCTGATGAAGCAAAGAAAACTTGCCCGACCACGCGATAAACACGTTCGTCGGCATTAACTTGCTCCTGTTTAACCACCATAAAGCGGCCAATTTTATTGGCGAAAAACAGTGAGGCCAATAACACACCCACCAGTACACCTAATGCTAAGTTGTGAGTCGCGACCACCACAACAACCGTTGAAATCATCACGATATTGGTCGATAACGGATGTTGTTTTAGATTACGGAAAGATTCCCAAGAGAAGGTACCGATCGACACCATAATCATTACCGCCACCAAAGCGGCCATAGGAATCTGGCCAATCCAATCATCTAAGAAAACCACCATAATGAGCAGTAAAAACCCAGCCATAAAGGTCGATAAACGCCCACGGCCACCGGATTTTACGTTAATAATCGACTGCCCGATCATGGCACAACCCGCCATACCACCGAGTAGCGAAGAGCCTATGTTAGCGACACCTTGGCCCTTACACTCGCGGTTTTTATCACTTTCTGTGTCGGTTAACTCATCAACAATCGTCGCCGTCATCATGGATTCCAGCAAACCGACGGCCGCTAGTGCTACGGAATACGGCAGGATAATCCACAAGGTTTCCAGCGTCAGTGGTACATCTGGCCATAAAAAGATCGGCAAGGTATCGGGTAATTCGCCCATATCAGCGACCGTGCGCACGTCGATACCCCAAATGATGGCAATTGCCGTAATAGCCAAGATGCAAACCAATGGCGATGGCAACCAGCTACCGATTTTAGGTACATAAGGAAATAAATAGATAATGGCTAAACCACCCGCCGTCATGGCATAGACGTGCCAAGTAACATCGGTAAGCTCAGGCAGCTGCGCCATAAAAATCAAAATCGCCAGCGCATTCACGAATCCGGTAACCACGGAGCGCGAGACAAAGCGCATTAAATCGCCCAGCTTTAAATAGCCCGCCAGAATTTGAATAACCCCAGTCAACAAGGATGCAGCCAACAAATACTCTAAGCCGTGATCCTTAACTAAAGTCACCATTAACAATGACATCGCACCTGTAGCCGCCGAAATCATACCTGGACGACCACCAACAAAAGAGATGATGACCGCGATACAGAATGACGCGTACAAGCCAACTTTAGGATCGACACCGGCAATAATAGAGAAGGCAATGGCCTCAGGAATCAAAGCCAGCGCAACCACAGTGCCGGCCAATAAATCACCGCGAATATTGGCGAGCCAATCGCGTTTGATACTGTTTAACATGACGTGAGTAACCTAAATGACAAGCAACCAAACGCAAGGCAGTGCGCTGGCAACAAGATTACGCCCACTGAGGGCAAGGATTCGTTATAGAGCGGCATTATACGGGGGTGAGTAGGTATGACAACCAATCCCCCCAGTGTACGAAAGCGGTCGTACTTAACTACGCCAAAACGTTGGACTGAGCAGCACCAACAAGGTAAAAATTTCCAAACGGCCTAACAACATGGTTAATGCCAATAGCCATTTAGCGGTATCGCTGATCCCCCCATAGTGAACAGCAACGTCACCTAAACCTGGACCTAAGTTATTCAAGCACGAACCTACCGCTGAGAAGGCGGTGACTTGATCCAAGCCAGTGGCCATAAGCGCTAACATCATCACCATAAAAGTAACAACATAGAGAGCAAAGAAGCCCCAAACCGATTCTAAAATACGATCACTGACCGGCATGCGGCCTAACTTCACTGGAATAATCGCATTCGGGTGAATCAAACGACGGATTTCACGCACACCCTGTTTGTACACCAGAAGCACACGGATAACCTTCATACCGCCTCCGGTTGAACCCGCGCAGCCACCGATAAATGCTGCCATGAACAACATCACGGGTAAAAATACCGGCCAGCCAGAGAAGTCGGCAGTGGCAAATCCAGCGGTTGTAGCGACGGATACCATCTCAAAAATGCCATAACGAATCGATTCGGTAATGCCATAGGTTTCGGTAAGCCAGAGTGCGGAAATCGTAATAGTAATCCCACCAACAATAATGAAAGTGAAGAAACGAACTTCTGAGTCACGCCAATAATGTGTAATCGAGCGATTGCGCCACGCGTAGAAGTGCAACGAGAAATTCAATGCCGCCACCAGCATGAAAAATACCGCGATCATTTCGATTAAGGGGCTATCAAAATGGCCGATCGATTCGTCGTAGGTCGAGAAACCACCAATACCCACGGTAGAAAAACTATGAGCAATGGCATCAAAGGTATTCATGCCGGCCAGCCAATAGGCTAGCGCACATGCGATGGTTAGCGACAGATAGATGTACCACAAGGCTTTTGCGGTTTCGGTAATGCGCGGAGTTAGTTTGGAATCTTTCAATGGTCCCGGCATTTCTGCACGAAATAACTGCATACCACCAATCCCTAACATCGGCAGAATGGCGACGGCCAACACGATAATCCCCATGCCGCCCAGCCATTGCAGCTGTTGGCGATACCAAAGAATCGATTTTGGCAGGTATTCAAGCCCTGTCATCACAGTCGCACCGGTCGTGGTCCAACCGGAAAGCGACTCAAAAAACGCGTCGGCAAAGCTTAATCCGGGATCTTCAGCCAAGATAAATGGCAAAGTACCGGCAAGACCTAAGGTAAACCAGAATAGTGCCGCGATTAAAAAGCCATCGCGGGTGCGCAATTCTTGACGCACAAAACGTACCGGCATCCAAGATAAAAAACCGATGCCGAAAATAAGCCCCATCGCCATCGAGAAGGCTTGAGTCGCGCCATCGTTGTACCACATCGACACCAAAATCGGCGGCAACATGGTTAAACTGAAGAGCATCAAGAAGATGCCAAGAACGCGCGCTATAACAGTCAAGTGCATGCCATCGTATCCTAGAAGAAGCCAAGACCGACTTGGAACAAGCGCTCAACATCCGAGATATGACGCTTATTCATCACGAACAAGATCACATGGTCGTTTGATTCCACAACCACATCCGACGTGGCCATAATAACTTCTTCACCACGCACAATTGCACCAATGGTCGTACCCGGTGGCAAACTAATATCTTTAATCCGCCGCCCAACCACTTTAGATGAGTGGCTATCGCCATGGGCAATCGCTTCAATGGCTTCTGCAGCACCGCGACGTAATGAGTGAACATTAACCACATCACCTCGGCGCACATGAGTAAGCAAACTACCAATCGTTGCTTGCTGAGGCGAAATAGCAACGTCGATCATGCCTCCCTGCACTAAATCGACATAAGCCGCTTTGTTAATCAGAGTCATGACCTTGCGCGCACCCAAGCGTTTTGCCAGTAAAGACGACATGATATTCACTTCATCGTCGTTGGTCAGAGCACAAAAGACGTCGGTATTCTCGATATTTTCTTCTTCCAGCAACGCCTTATCGGTAGCACTACCCAATAACACCACCGTGCTGCTTAGGTTCTCACTCAAATAGCGGGCACGTTCTTCACCGTGCTCAATCAGCTTCATTTTGTAATCTTTTTCGAGTGTCTTGGCGAGGCGATAACCAATGTTACCGCCACCAGCGATCATGACGCGTTTGTACGAATCTTCCGCACGGCGAAGCTCGTTCATGACCTTTTTGATATGGGCGCGGGCAGCAACGAAGAAGACTTCGTCATCGGCCTCGATCACAGTATCACCGGTTGGCTCGATGGCTTTATTACGACGGAACACCGCCGCCACTCGTGCGTCGATATTCGGTAAGTGATCTTTTAACGTGTGAATCGCTTGACCCACTAATGGACCGCCGTAGTAGGCTTTGACCGCCACCAACTGCACGCGCTCATCAGCGAAGTCGAGTACCTGCAGTGCACCAGGATACTGCAATAAGCGGCTGATGTAGTTAGTAACGACCTGCTCTGGCGAAATCAAAACGTCGATTGGGAAGGCATCATTCTTAAACAACTCAGGCTGTTTAAGGTAAGCATTCGAGCGAATACGACTGATCTTGGTCGGTGTACGGAACAAGGTGTAAGCAATCTGACAGGCCACCATGTTGGTTTCGTCAGAGTTAGTGACCGCTACCAACATATCAGCATCATCCGCCCCAGCATCACGCATCACCTGTGGATACGAGCCATGGCCGTATACGGTTTTGATATCAATACGATCCGCTAACTCACGCAACCGCACCTGATCGGTATCAATCACGGTAATGTCGTTTTGTTCATTGGCTAAGTTTTCTGCCAATGTGCCGCCTACCTGGCCGGCTCCCAAAATAATGATTTTCATACGATTCCCAAGCCTTTGCGGCCCGATTTATGAATTATCAAGTAACAATCACTTATGCTTATGCAGCCTTTTGCTTAACTAACAAGGCGTAGTAAAAACCGTCATGCCCCAAACGCTGTGGAAACAGCTGACGCCCGGCATTACAGGCCGTTCCCCAGTCTTTGTCCAGCGTTGTTAGTGTTACATCGGCATTCGCAGCAACAAATCGACGAATTTGCTCGCTGTTCTCTTCTGGCATCACCGAGCAAGTGGCATATAACAAACGGCCACCGGGCTTGAGCATTGCCCATGCGCTGGCTAGTACCGCCTGCTGCACCAATGCCAATTGCTCAATGTCTTCACGGCGACGCAGCAACTTAATATCAGGATGACGACGAATCACACCAGTAGCTGAACAAGGCACATCTAACAAAATGGCATCGTATTGCTGACCATCCCACCATGACTCTATCGCACACATATCACCGCAAACGACATTAGCGCTGAGTTGTAAGCGCGCTAAATTTTCGTGCACACGCGGCAAACGCTTTTCTTCTAGGTCAACCGCCGTCACGTCTGCATTGGCGTATTCCAGAATATGGCAAGTCTTACCCCCCGGAGCGGCACAAGCATCAAGAATACGTTCACCATCTTGCGGAGCCAATATCGACGCTGCTAGCTGAGCAGCTTCGTCTTGCACACTGAAATCACCGTCGGCAAAACCCGGTAACGCGGTCACGTCACAGCTCTCGACTAAATAAATTCCGTCGGCTGAGTACGGGGCTGAGCTGGCTTCGATACCGGCGTCCTGCAAACGCTGCAAATACTGATCACGGCTGCCGTGACGACGATTAACTCGCAAACATAGCGGTGGGCGTTCGTTATTTTCAGTAAGAATGTTTTGCCATTGCTCAGGCCAAGCTTTGGTCAGCATTTTCACTAACCACTTAGGATGGCTAGTTGCGGTAACGGGATTGTCGTCCAGTGGTGGGCGCAGCTCTTCATACTCGCGCGCATAGCGGCGCAAGCAGGCGTTAACTACCGATTTAGCGTAGCCCTTGCCTAACTCTTCACAACTCTCAACCGTGGCGTGCACGGCCGCGTGAGGCGCTTTTTTCTGAATTTCGAGCTGATATAAACCAACAATCATCAGAGCGTGCAGATCTTGATCTTCTTCGCCAAACGGACGTTTCAGCAGCATTTTAGTAATGGCGTTCAAACGAAAGTAATGCCGGCAGCTGCCGAGTGCTAAGTCGCGTAAAAAGCCACGATCAGCAGCGTCCACGCGCGCTTCTAATGGAGGCAATAGCTGATTCAACGACTGCCCTTGCATTACTCCCAATACCGCATGAATAGCAGCAACGCGAGCGCTCAATACGGTTGTCGACTTGCTTTCAGCCTTCGACCAAGGCGAGTGATCGCCGCTCAAAGGTCAGCCGCCAATACATACAAAGGCTGAAATAACTTAGGTTGGCCGTTAATTACATCGGCTACCGACATAGCTTTTTTGCCCGCCAACTGCACTTGCGTTAAGCGCAAAGTCCCTTCACCACAGGCAACATCAATGCCTTCGTTAGCAACGCTGGCAATGGTTCCGGGTTGTAGAGTTGTCATAGAGTCTCGTGCTTCAGCAGCTAACACCCGAATACGCTCGTCGCCAAGCAGGGTATAGGCCATAGGAAAAGGGTTAAACGCACGAATGCGCAATGCGAGGGTTTCGGCCGATTGCGACCAATCTATCAAGGCTTCTTGTTTACTCAGCTTGTGGGCATAACAAGCAAGTCCATTATTCTGTACTTCAGGCTTTAATGTGCCGGCTTCAACATCCGCTAATACCGCCAGCATTGACTTAGGCCCCAGCTGCGCCAATCTATCGTGCAAACTACCACCGGTATCCGTAGCAAAAATTCCGGTCGTGATTTTCGCCAGCATATCGCCGGTATCTAGGCCCGCATTCATTTGCATGATGGTAATGCCGGTGACTTTATCACCCGCTTCGATGCAGCGTTGAATGGGTGCAGCACCACGCCAGCGTGGCAGCAAGGAGGCATGCACATTCAAACAGCCGTACTTCGGCGCATCCAGTACCGCTTGTGGCAGTAACAACCCATAGGCAACCACGACCATCACATCCGCATTAAGCGCTCGCAGATCGGCGATATCGGCTTCTTGTTTGAAATTTAACGGCTGATAAACAGCGATATCATGTTCAAGGGCGACTTGCTTCACCGGGCTTGGCTGTAATTTCTTACCGCGCCCTGCTGGGCGATCTGGCTGACTATAAACGGCCACAACTTCGTGTTCAGAAGCAACGAGCGCGCGTAAGTGATCAGCGGCAAAATCCGGCGTACCGGCAAAAACAATTCGTAATGGCATGGTTTAGCGTTTTCCCTGACGGGCTTCGAGTTTGTGCTTCTTTTCGAGCTTATCTTTGATGCGATTGCGCTTGAGAGGCGAAATATAATCGACCATCAACTTACCTTCGAGATGGTCAATTTCGTGTTGAATGCAAACCGCCAGAAGACCGCGACATTCCATTTCAAAGGCATCGCCATTGCGATCAAATGCTTTCACTAAACAATGCTCAACCCGTGTCACATCTTCGTAAAAGCCTGGCACAGAGAGACAACCTTCCTGCATAGTCTCCATTTCACCCTCTAAAACCGTTATTTCAGGGTTAATAAAGACCAACGGCTCGGTTTTCTCTTCCGACACGTCGATGGTAATGATACGTTCGTGGATATCAACCTGAGATGCCGCGAGGCCAATGCCCGGTGCATCGTACATGGTTTCGAACATATCATCGACAATGCGATGAATGCGGTTGTCGAACTCTGTTACCGGCTTGGCAACGGTACGCAAACGTTGGTCTGGATATTCAAGTATTTCAAGTATGGCCATAAGAGATATGCTGTGCTTATAGAACAAAGTGGTTGTGACTTGCTAAGATTGCTGCCATGCAGCGATACTCAGAACATATAAATCACCCGATACGCCAATAATAAAGGGAATACAGGATGAGCAAAACCATCAAACGCCTTCTAATTGCTGGTTTGATGTGTCTTTCGACCACAGCCATAGCGTTAGACCTGAAAACGGACGCTCCTCAGCGCTACACAGTTCAGAAGGGCGACACCCTTTGGGACATCTCTGAACGCTTTACCGATGAAGCTTGGCAGTGGCCCGAGATTTGGTATCTCAACCCGCAAATCGAGAATCCTCACCTTATCTATCCAGGCGATGAAATCGGTCTCATTACGGTCGGCGGTCAACAACGCGTTGGTGTAACCCAACGTGGTGATACTAGCCGCACAGTGAAGCTATCTCCTGGCGACGTCAAACTCATGGCAACCGCCCGTGTAGAGCCCATAGAATCTGCAATCCCAGCCATTCCAATGGATGCAATTCGCGGCTTTCTGCGCAACCACCGCGTAGTTGATCCAGCAGAATTAGCAGCGGCTCCACACGTTATTTCTGGCGTAGATGAGCACTTATTGATGGGCGCTGGCTCTGCTATTTATGCCCGCGGCAAAGTCGATCAAGTCGCTTCTGCATACAGCATTTTCCGTAAAGGTCAGGTCTATAAAGATCCTGAAACCGACGAAATTTTAGGTCTGGAAGCTACCGATATTGGTTTAGGTCGTGTTACTAAAACCGAAGGCGACATCATGACCTTGATGCTAGAAAAAACCAATCAACAAGTCGCCGTTGGTGACCGCTTATTAGAAACTGAGGATCGCTCTCTGGCTTCGAGCTTCATTCCCAAGGCTCCCGCACAAGAAGTAATCGGCACCATTCTAGCCGTTTCTGGTGGTGTGTCGCAGGTTGGCCAATACGACGTGGTTGTTTTAAACCGCGGCAAACGTGATGGTTTAGAGCAAGGTTCGGTTCTACTGATCGAAAAAGCAGGTGTCATGGTTTACGACCGTGAAGCGAAAGAAAAAGTACGTCTGCCACGCGAAGAAGCAGGCAGCATGATGGTATTCCGCGTGTTCGACAAAATGTCATATGCGTTAATTATGCGTGCGGTTCGTCCTCTGCGGGTTGGTGACATGTTCAATTCACCAAAACAGTAAAAAATATGAAATTGGGAGAACATCATGCTCATGGATGAGCTGTTAACGGATGAACTCATCTCTGCGTGGTGGCGACTGCGACAACTGCCCGGTTTTGGCACCGTCACCACCAATGAACTCCTAGATCAACTCGGTAGTCCACGCGCCCTATTACGCTGCGACCGTCAACAGTTACGCTCCTTGGGATTAAGCGATACAGCGATTGAACGCTGGCAATTCGATGAGAGCCTAAGTAACGGCCTAGATAACCTATTAAACTGGCGCCGCCAAAGCGGTAGCGGTGTACTCATGGTGGGTACGAAAGACTATCCAGAGGCGTTAGCTAGCTTGAGAGATGCTCCCACCTTTTTATATTACAGCGGTAATGTTCAAGCGCTGGAGCGTCCCATGATTGCGATGGTGGGCAGCCGACACCCAACCCCCTATGGACGCCAATGGGCACGGGAGTGCGCTGCGGAACTTGCAGCTTCTGGGATTACAGTGGTGAGTGGTCTGGCTTTAGGTATCGACGGCGAAGCTCATGAAGGCGCAGTAAGGCGCGGTAGTACCATTGCCGTTCTGGGCAGCGGTCCAGATCAAATCTATCCGGCACGTCACCTTGGTTTAGCCCATCGCATCTGTGATCAAGGCATCTTGTTATCCGAGTTTGCTCCGGGGGTTACGCCGCAAGCTCGTCACTTTCCATCACGTAATCGCATCATCAGCGGCATGACGCTAGCAACCATTGTGGTCGAAGCCGACATTAAAAGTGGCACTATGATCACCGCACGCTTAGCCGCAGAGCAAGGACGTGAAGTATTTGCTTTACCCGGCGTGGTCAGCAATCCATTGAGTCGCGGCCCACACCAGCTTATTCGTGAAGGCGCCGCTCTCATTGAGAATGCAAATGACGTACTGGGTGAACTTGGGCTAGATATTCCCGCCCCGCAAACAAACACGGAACAACAAAGCCTTGAGTTAGAGTCCCCTTTATTTGAAAACGATCAAGCCAACACTGAATTTGTAGAAACCGAAACCATTACGTTACGCGAAGCGTTACGAGTTAAATCACCAGCGCCGAAAGCCAAACCCAAAGCGCCTCGCGTCGCAGAGTCGGTCCATGTAACGAGTAACAGCCAAAACGCAGTAGAAGTGCCCGAATTAGTGACGTGCATTGATTACACCACTACCAGCATTGATCTTATTGCCATACGCTCGAATCTGCAGATGGCACGCTTACTGCCCGAATTATTACAATTAGAACTCGATGGTTGGTTACAGCAACAGCCTGGCGGCTACGCCAGAATCAAATAAAGAAACAACTTCACCTGCCACTTACACCGCAGCTCTTGTTGAAATTCAGTCCTTGTTGTACGGTTCTGCCCCTGATCAATTCCCTAGGTATTTTGAGTAACTTCCTTGAACAGTTGGCACATTCAACAAGCCATACGCTGCGTGCGTTTAGGCGGCGTTTTAGCGTATCCCACTGAAGCGGTATGGGGTTTAGGTTGCGATCCGCGCAATGCTAAGGCCGTACGCAAAATTTTAACGATGAAATCACGCCCAGAGCATAAAGGCTTAGTGCTAGTAGGCTCTTCATTGGATCAATTTGACGATTGGATTAAACCGCTATCACCAGAAGACCTTGCTCAAGTACAAGCGACTTGGCCAGGGCCAACAACTTGGGTGCTGCCATGTGTCGACAGTGTCCCAGTTTGGCTGCGTGGGCACCACGAAAGTCTTGCCATTCGTGTCACTGATCATCCATTAGTCAAAACCTTGTGCGCTACAATCGGCCCCTTGGTATCGACATCGGCGAATCCTGCTGGGAAAGAACCGGCAAGATCCGCTCTGCGAGTACGCCAGTACTTTGCCCAGCAGCCTGATTACATTTTACAAGGCGCTTTAGGTGGCAGAGATAAACCTTCGGAGATTCGAACTCTCGATGGCAAACGCCTACGCTGAACCAAGTTTGTGCAAGCGAGTCGAACAGCCGCCTATTCGCGGCTGGCAGAGCGAATTAATTTTTATGGTGATCGCTAAAACCGAACACCAATGAACTGGAGAAATGAATGAGTCAGCCTCAGCACGGTTGTGATATTGCCGCCGTAAAAACCTTTTTACTGGATCTTCAAGATCGTATTTGCAGCGCAATCGAGCAAGCTGATGGGCAAGCAACCTTCGTTGAAGACGCTTGGGATCGAGATCAGGCAGAAAGTCCCCTAGGCCTCACCGGTGGCGGTCGTACTCGCGTAATGATCGAAGGTGCTGTGGTCGAAAAGGGCGGGGTTAACTTCTCCCATGTTCAAGGGGCCATGCTCCCTGCGTCCGCTACTGCGAGCCGACCAGAATTGGCCGGACGTAGCTTTCAGGCATTAGGGGTGTCGCTCGTGATTCACCCGAGCAACCCTTATATTCCAACGTCACATGCTAACGTGCGATTTTTTGTTGCGGAAAAAGAAGGTGAAGAACCGGTTTGGTGGTTTGGCGGCGGCTTTGACTTAACTCCATTTTATCCCTTTGAAGAAGACGTTATTCATTGGCACCAAACTGGAAAAAATTTATGTACGCCATTCGGCGACGATGTGTTTCCAAAATATAAAAAATGGTGCGACGACTATTTCTTCTTAAAACATCGTAATGAAACTCGCGGCGTTGGGGGTTTATTTTTCGACGATTTAAATACTTGGAATAACGAATTAAATTTCGATAAAAGTTTCGAATTCATGCAGGCCGTTGGCAACGGCTATATTGATGCCTACATCCCCATTATCGAACGTCGTAAAGATATTCCATACGGTGAACGTGAACGTAAATTTCAATGTTACCGTCGCGGTCGTTATGTCGAATTTAATTTAGTTTTTGATCGCGGCACCATTTTTGGTTTGCAAACCGGTGGTCGTACCGAATCAATTTTAATGTCTATGCCTCCAGTGGCTCATTGGGATTACGATTGGCATCCCGAAGCCGGCAGCCCAGAAGCGCGTCTTTACACTGACTTTTTACCTCATAAAGAATGGGTGTAAAGGAGTAAATCATGACCGATCTTTATGCAGTAGTCGGCAACCCTATTGGCCACAGTAAATCACCGCGAATTCATTTGGAATTTGCGGCAGAAACCAAACAAGATTTATTTTACAAAGCTATTTTGGTGCCGCTGGATGGCTTCGATACTGAAGCAAAACGTTTTTTTAAACATGGCGGACTAGGAATGAATATAACCGTTCCTTTTAAAGAAGATGCCTATCGTTTTGCGGATGAATACACGCCACGAGCTCAGCGGGCACAAGCAGTTAATACGCTGAAGCGCCTTGACGATGGTCGCTTATTAGCCGACAACACCGACGGCGCCGGACTCGTACGCGATATTACCGTGAATAATAATATCGCCCTAAAAGATAAGCGTATTTTGTTATTGGGTGCTGGCGGTGCTGTACGTGGGGTTTTGCAACCGCTGCTTGCAGAACAACCCAATTGCATCGTGATCGCTAATCGTACGGTAAACAAAGCAGAGCAACTAGCCGAAGATTTTGCCGATTTAGGCAAGGTATCAGGTTTAGGATTTGCTGATGTAGACGAGCCATTTGACGTTATTATTAATGCCACCTCAGCCAGTTTGAGTGGTGAATTGCCGCCGTTAAATCCCAGCATTATTTCACCTGAAACGGTTTGCTACGACATGATGTATGGCAATAGTGCAACTGTCTTTAACCAATGGGCGACAGAGCAAGGTGCCAAACTTACGATCGATGGTTTAGGTATGTTAGTAGAACAAGCGGCCGAGGCTTTTTTTCTATGGCGCGGAGTACGTCCCAGCACAGCACACCTGATGAAAACCTTGCGCGATGAGCGTCGCACACGTTAATAACATTTAGGCTTCATTTCACTTCAAATGCGTCTATTTGGGCAAAATAGTCCAAATAGACCATCTGTAACAAATCGGTAATGCATTAGTACTAGTTTCTCTGTCATTAAAATTTAATGGAGAAGCAACAATGCAAGTATCAATTCTACGCGCGGCCTGCTTAGCGGCAACATTAGGCTTAGTAGCTTGTGGCGGCGACGATGGTAAAGACGGCAGCAATGGCCTTAATGGCTTAGACGGCACCACAACCACAGTAACTCAAGATGGTGCCCCTGGTTTAGCCGGTAACGACGGCCAAAATGGCACCGACGGTAAAAGTGCACCTCGCGACTTACAGCTTGATGTTGTCGGTCGTTATGCCAGCGGTTCTTACGGCAAAAGTGCAGCCGAAATTGTGCAATTCCACAAAAATTCAAACTCAGCAATGGCAATCAATGGCGCCGACAATCGCATCGACGTTATTAGCCTTGCCGGCTTGCCGACGGTTGCCGTAGCCAACGCCTTTAATGACAACAGCCTAAGCTCAACGCCATTTAACTTGCCGACGGAAGTTACCGTATCGGGTGACGAAGTCATTGCTTTGGGTGCGGTTGACTCCCTAAGTGTTTATGGCGATTTATTAGCGGTTGCTATGGCGTCAACCAACAAAACTGACCCGGGTGCTGTGTTGTTTTACACATTAGATGCCGCCGGTGCAGGTACCTTGCTTAAAGCGGTAAAAGTTGGCTCATTACCTGATATGGTGACCTTCACTCCAGACGGCAGCAAAGTCGTCGTTGCTAACGAAGGTGAGCCAGATACAGATTACGTCGTCGATCCTGAAGGTTCGATTTCTATTATTGCCATCACTGCAGGCGTTCCAGCGGATACCGCAACACTTATCGACTTTGACGATATGATCTTCGCTAGCGCCTTACTCGATCCTGAAGATTACGATACCGATGAAGAGCGTCGCGCATTACTGCAAGCTGAAGATGTAAAATTCGCTTCACCTGCGGGCACGACCGTTTCGCAGGATCTTGAACCTGAATACATTGCTATCTCAAGCGACAGCAAAACCGCTTACGTTACTCTGCAAGAAAACAATGCCATCGCTATTCTTAATCTGGAAAATAACGAAGTAAAAGTCCGCGGCTTAGGTTTAAAAGACTGGTCACAATACGCTCTTGATTACACAGATAAAGACGAAGTACCGCTATTCAGTAAAGTGGATAACGTATTTGGTTTATATCAGCCGGATTCAATTGCCGCTTACGAATGGAATGGTGCTACTTTCGTTGTTACAGCAAACGAAGGCGACTCGCGCGATTGGAATGCCTACTCAGAAGAAGTAAGAGTAAAAGACTTAACCCTCTCTACTGAAATGGATGTCATTTATGATCAACACGGCGGTAAAAACGGTTTAGGGCGTCTAAAAGTTACCAACGCGATGGGCGATGCTGACGAGAATGGCGAATACGAAGCCTTATACGCTTTTGGTGCTCGTTCCTTCTCTATCTGGGATCAAAATGGTACCCAAGTATTCGACTCTGGTGATGATTTCGGTCGTATTACCGCAAGTGTTTTAGGCTCAAACTTTAACTCTGCGCATACGGAGAACAAAGGCGACAACCGTTCGGATGACAAAGGTGCAGAACCAGAAGCCATCACTACTGGCGAAATTAATGGCCGCACTTATGCCTTTATCGGTCTTGAGCGTGTTGGTGGTATTTTCGTTTATGACATCACCAACCCATTTGCCGCGACATTTGTGGCCTATACCAATAACCGTGACTTTAGTACCACGTTTGAAATGGACGACGATTTAGCCGACCCATGTGACGTTGCTGAAGGTATGGATTGTACTCAAGTGCCAAATACAGGCGACCTTGGCCCAGAAGGCATTAAATTCATCAGTGCAACGGAAAGCCCGAACGGTAATCCATTAATCGTAATCGGTAATGAAGTCAGTGGCTCGGTAACGGTTTACCAAATCATGGAGTTGTAGTTACTTCAGTGAATAATACCAAGGCAATAAAAAAAGGGCGCCGTTAGCGCCCTTTTTATTTACTTAGATTCAACTATCAAAAGTACCGTTATGATAGATTTCTTGCACATCTTCTAGATCATTGAGCAAGGCGGCGAAACGCTCAAACTGGGCAACATCGTCACCAGTAATTGGATGTTCCATCGTTGGCAAATAGGTAATCTCTTCAACTTCAAAATCGATCTCAGGATTCATCTCCTGCAATGCCGTTTTTGTTTTGAAGAAATCTGTCGGCGGCACTAACACTGTAATCATGCCGTCTTCACAATCGATGTCAGAAACATCAACATCAGCCATCATCAGTGCTTCTAATGCAACTTCTTCGTCGTCGCCAGCGAATACAAACATCGCGCGATGATCGAACATGTGAGAAACCGAGCCTTGAGTACCCAGCTTAGCTTTACACTTAGAGAAGACACCGCGAATCTCACCGAAAGTACGGTTGTGGTTATCCGTTAGGGCGCTGATCAATACCATGCAGCCACCAGGCGCAATACCTTCGTACAACGCTGGAACGTAATCTTCACCGATGCCGCCCTTGGCCTTATCAATTGCTTTCTCGATCACATGCGAAGGCACCTGATCTTTCTTAGCGCGATCAATTAAGCTACGCAATGAAAGGTTGGCGGAAGGATCTGTACCACCGGCTTTCGCGATAACATAGATCTCGCGGCCATATCGGGAATAGACCTTGGTTTTTGCTCCGGCCGTCTTGGCCATTGATTCTTTACGGTTCTGGTACGCTCTGCCCATGGGAATTGCTTCTTAATGGCTATATGAAAGGGCCAGATTGTAACCGCCAAAGGCCATTCTGTCTCGCCTCAGGCACTGAAATCATCAGCAATTTCTTGCGTTAAAGCATAAAGAACTAAGTAATCTTGCGACACATTGACCTAACCCAGTTATCCCGCAGCTCTGCATCCAGTATGCTAATTTTAACCAAGCTAAGTAAAAATTGCCTGATACCGCATCCATCATTACAGGGAGAGACCCATGTCTATGCTATCCAATAGCGCTATCACCAAATTGGTTGGTGTGCTTATTCTTGTACTTATTGCCTATTTCCTATGGCCCACACCGCGCACGCTGCACGAAGGCCCAGCAGACTCTCTGCCCCAATTGATGTCACCAGTAACCGGGGAGCCTCTATTGACCCCTGACGTCATTGAAACCCTAACCGACTCTCCCTGTTACGACTCATTATTTTACCTAGCACAACGATATGTCACCGACGAGAAAACCTACCAAGCGTTAGAGGCCGTCGATACCCAAATGCAAGAGCTGCCCGCCTCTTACCAAATGGAAAACCCATGGAAAGGCAACATCACCGTCGATGGCCTAGTAGTTAATATGCTAACCACCTTCCGCGACTGGTGTACCTTTTTACCTAGCATCAGCGGCGACCAAGACAATGGCCTGAAGTACATTCAAAATTTTGCTTGGTATTACTATAAAAACCCAGCCGCACAAGCCTTTGTTCAGGGTTATATGCCGGATCACTTAACACCTTTAGAAACTGGCTTTAAATTTACTCGTGATTTCAGTATGCAGCGCGGGGCCTATATGAATACTCAAGCCTCCGCGGCTCTAGTGCCTGAATGGGTAGAAGATCCGCGAATTGAAATTAATGACTATATTCCACCCGCAGGCGACGAATACAATTACAGCTCCTGGAATGAATTTTTTGCGCGCCAAATTAAAATTGATACACAAAATGAAATTATTCCTAGCCGCCCTGTCACCATGCCAGAAAAAGACTATGTAGTGTCGTCGCCAACCGACTGCATTATGAACCCTTTAGTACAAGTACTCGGTGGCACAATGGAAAGTGAACGTGCCTTCATCAACAACCCATTACAAGCCGATACCGTACTCGACGTTAAAAACATCCCCATCGATTTAATTCATCTACTCGGTCACACCCCAGACGATATCAAACAAAAATTCGTCGGTGGCACAGGGCTGTCTTGCGTATTAATGCCAAATACCTATCACCACTTTCACAGCCCCGTTAGCGGCGAAGTAGTGCATGCAGAAGTCATTGAAGCCGGAACCTACGGTTACATTGACTGGCCAAACTGGGTGCCACAAGACGGTAATGTTGGTCGTGCAGGAACCGATTTCGGCCAATTCGAAGTATTTCAACGCGGTGTTGTGATTATCAAAGTGACCTATAAAAACGTCTTTGGTAACGAAATTGAAGGCTACGTCGCCTCTATTCCTGTTGGGCTAGATACGATTGGCTCGGTTGTGTTGGATGAAGATATCGTACCGGGCGCGCAAGTGAAGCGTGGCTATACTCGCCTCGGAAATTTCTTCTACGGCGGTTCGTTGAATATTTTATTATTCTCGAAAGGTTTAGCAACCGGAGCGGTGCAAACACGAATGGGCAATCAAATAACCTTATTTGATATTGGCAACGCACCTGAATAAATAATCATTTAAATGTAAAAAGCGCCGCCTATGATATTGGACGGCGCTTTTTATTTGCTATCAATTAACACTATCGTCCGTCGTAAAGTGATTCGCTCGCCCGGCTAAATATCGATCTTTAAATAGCTCAAAATAGGTCGATAAATTATCTGCACACTGGCGTTCGCCCATACGCTGTAAAATATCAATTGCCACTTCTGCTGTACCTAACTGATGCTCATGAAAGGCTTCGCGTAAGCGATAATTCGACGCTTGTGTTGGCTCAATCGCAATCACAGGATAATTAGCCAGCCATGAACTGCGAAACATTTTGCGCGCCTCGCGCCAAGTGCCATCGAGAAAAATCAGTAAAGGTTTACGCCCTGCCAAATAGCGCTGCAAAGTCTCGTCGTCTTTCATATGGCGTTCGGGAGCTGCATAGTTGTATGGAAATATTACCAAAGGCGCGTAATCTTCCCGCTGAACAATTGCCAGCATCTCAGGATCAGGCTCTGTACGATGCCAAAGAAAGGCATGATTGTCAGCCAAAACATCAGCCACTAATCGGCCCGTATTACTAGGTTTGAATACCTCGCCTTGATAATAAACAAGGCAAACAGCGACGACGCCCGATGGGGCTGGTCGTGACGAGCACATGCACAGTGACTTAGCCAACATACAATCCGTGCAGCGTTTAACACGACTGCCCCGCGCGAGAAACTCGCGGCGAGATCGAGCAAGCTCGCGCTGACGCAATAAGGTAACAGAGTTTGTATGGCCAGATTGAGCGTTATACATAGAAGCGAGATGTCCAAGTGTCGTTTTAGTGCAAAGTTATCATTGTTGCTTCAAATCGACTATCAGTTCGCTTGACGCACCATAGAACTGATCTAGGTTTAATGTGCGAACAACCCAATTCCCCATAAGGTAAGGCCAATGACAAATACCTAAAGATGGTAGGGTATCAAGCGCAAGACTTTATTGGCCGTCACCACCGCACAATATGCGAACGTGATTATGTAGATTCATCAGAGTATCGCGATTTTTGGCGAAATCTTGCCAATGGCAACACAATGAACGGTGAGTACAAGAGGGTTAAAGGTGACGGAGAAACGCTTTGGCTTGAAGCCTCTTACGCACCGGTTATTGATGCTAATAAAAATATTATAAAGATACTGAAAATCGCACACGACGTGACGCAACGAGTAGAAACTGAAAATGAAAACCGAGCTAAAATGGAAGCCGTTGATCGCTCTAGCGCTGTCATTCGCTTCGACTTAAAAGGCAATGTTGTTTCAGCTAACCGTAACTTCTTAAACGCAATGGGGTACACAGAACAAGAAATTATAGGTAAGCATCATAGAATTTTCTGTGACAAAAGTTATGCCGATAGTGATGACTATAAAAAGTTTTGGGATCAGTTAAGAAGTGGCCGTTACATATCGAGCCGCTTCGAACGGATTGGAAAAAACGGCAACGTCGTCTGGCTAGAAGCCTCATACAACCCGCTGATAGATAACAAAGGTAATCTCTTTGGCTTCATCAAATATGCAACCGACATTACCGAAGATATCAAAAAGAATCAGCTAGAAACTGAAAATGCTGCACGCGCATACCATATAGCAGTCGAAACTGAAAAAGCCGCGGCGCACGGTACCGAAGTAGTCCAAGATGCAGCAAAAGAGATGTCTCAAATATCTGAGGCTGTCGATAAATCTGCAACCATCATTGCCGAATTAGGCAAACAATCGGAGCAAATTACATCGATCGTTAATACCATTCGTGGCATTGCCGATCAGACCAACCTGCTGGCTTTAAACGCCGCCATTGAAGCTGCAAGGGCGGGAGACCAAGGTCGAGGCTTTGCTGTTGTTGCCGATGAAGTACGCCAACTAGCGGGACGTACCAGCAGATCAACTCAAGAAATTTCAGATATGATTGGCAAAATTCAAGCGGGTACTAACAGTGCAATAACCAGCATGACAGCTTGCAAATCTCAGGCGTCTCATGGTTTAGACTTAGCTCAACAGGCTGGGGCGGTTATATTGCAAATTAGAGCAGGTACCAAAGACGCTGTTGACGCTGTTAGTATTTTCGCCGAAGTAATAGAAAGCCAGAAATAAATCAACCACTGCTCTGTTATCTATAGTTAACAGAGCTGGCCTAGAAAGAGTTTCTGGTCGTCATACTAGATCACTAAATATTCTACTTATTCCATACTAATTCATAATGCTCTGGAAATGGACCATCTTTAAAGTCCATTGCTGAGACAGCATGTACACCATCTAGTGCTAAGACTTGGCGTACCATTTCGGGAAGCATCGCCATACCAATGTATTTGCCTAAGCAATCATGAGCGCCAAAGCCATAGGTGAAATTGTTATACCAATTTCGATCTTTATTAAATTCATCGGCGTTTTTGTAGGCACACTCGTCAAACATCGCAGACTGAGTTAAAGCTAATACCCTGGTGCCTTTTTTGAGGCTAGTTTCGTATTCGGTTCCTTCAGCGATAATATAATCTTGGGCTACTTGTCTAAACATATAGGCCCCAATGGGAACGAAGCGCAAAGCCTCCCAGACAAGACTTTCGATTTCATCCGTATCTTCCAGCAATGAAGCCGCTTTAGCTTGGGCCAATAACTCAGGGCGTTCTAAGAAGAAATGAATCACCTGAGCGGCGGCCTTCGACGTCGTCTCGACCGTACCAATTAACAGGCCACCAACATTTCGACCTAAACGTATCAGGGGGAAATCGACTTCGTCAGGAAAAGATGAACGCAACATACGCGTAACAATATCGTCTTCATGTACGTCTGGTTCTTTACCAATTAAACCCCGAACAGCATTTTTAATTTTTAACGCTGGTTTCAACACACGATCTTTCACATTCACTGCAAAAAGCTTGCGCAGAATCATTGCTTTGAGATATTCAGTCAGCTCGGCAGTACACTCCTCATGACGCTGTACAATATGATCATGTTTGTCTTTCGGGTTCAGATCGAACGGTTGATTATAAAATGTATTGTATTGGTTCCAATATGACCACTTGAATAAGGCTTCTGGTTCAATGCCATCGAAACCAAAGTATTTTTGCACCAAAATAACAGGAACCATACGGCAATAATTATTGACGATTTCTATCTGACCATCAGCATCGTCGAGAATTTTTTTTGACGTATCACTAATCAACTTTTTAATACGTGGAATATCATCGCGATTCAGCATGCTCTGCATGATGGATTTTTCACGATAATGTAAGGCATCGTCATCATGGGCCATTAAATAGCCTGGGTTATCATCAGTAACGCCCATTTTAGACTTGTATAAATCCACTGAAAAAATGGTCGGCATTTGCAAACAATCACGCACATCGCTAGACCTTGCCAACAAGGTACACTCAGGTGTCACAAGTATTGGGCGTTCTGCTCGTAACTGCTTAAAAAATGGTAGTGGGTTTGTTTTAATCCACTTTCGAACCAAGGGATATTTTTCTACATCTGGAGCAGCATCGTATTCGGCCAAAAAATCCATAGTCATAACGTCTGTCTTTGTTCCTTTACAAGGTCTTTAAATACTCAATAAGATCCCAGCGCTGTTGCTCATTCAAAGCAGGTAACACAGATCCATTCAACTGAGGTGTTTTTCCCGCAGCATATTCATGCCCAGCATTATCATTACCCTCCACAGGACGATCTAAAGCAATGCTAGTGTTATAAGTAAAACCATCGTAACCCGCGGAGATAAAACCTACCTTGACGGGATCAAACTCACGCGCGCCAACAACGAATGAATCTGGGCGATATTCACCATCATCGGGATCTCCCGCACGTTTTTTCGGTAATAATAAATCATATAAAGTTGGCACCGACCCATTATGTAGATACGGAGCAGTCGCCCAAATGCCATTCAACGACCGACCTTTATAAGCCAATAGTGAATTATAAGGGTTCGACGTAGTATCCGACTTGTAGTTACCACTTTTTACAGTGTTGGGAATATCGTTATCAAAAAACGACAAGCCTAAGGTGTATAAGCGATCAAGCCAGCGACGTAAAAACCACTTATCTGCATCTGGTGTCGCAATCACCCCCTTAGTAGCCGAAGTAAGTATTTGCACAACCGGCGCATCCTCACGAATCACAACATTGCCCACATCCGTAGCCTGCACAGTGTCTTTCAAATTTCCTGATTTACCCGCATATTGAACACCGTTTAATGCCATCTTTTTATCCGTACCAACGATATCAATATCAATCATGCTGGCAACGACCAAACGTTTACTATTAGCGCGGTCAACAACGACATGGCAAGCCTGACAGTATTGAGCAAACAAGGTTTGTCCTCGCTCTGCTTTCACGGTATCAATTTTTCCCAAAATTTCTTGAGGCCAAACGGGCGACTGTAATCGTTGTAATTGCGCCTCTAGGCGCTGAAGGTTCGTTAGATCAATTGATGATTTGAAATTAACCACTTTATTTTTATTTTTTTGGTCTGTGAGTAGCGACGACAAATCAAAATGACTTGGCTCTTCAGCCGTCCAGTCGAGAATACCAAATACACCGATTACCTCACCGGTATTGCGTCCTAACGGGCCCAAAGCATAATTTTGTGCAAGGCCGTTCCATTGCACATAATCTGACTGACCAATATCCCATAAAAACGGATAACTAACGGGCGCATCGGCTTCATTAAAGATTTGATCTCGAACTCGTAGAAGATCGCGCAGATTCAAACCAGGGTAACCCTGATCATGAGACGCTAGACGGTTTATAATTTTCGAGAACTGACTATCAACAATAATATTTTCACCAACACCAGCCAAGACGTTAGTGATTTGAGCATCGGTTAATATACGAACCCCTGTTGGCGAAACCGCCAATTTCATCGCATTAGATAACTGCTCTTTATTAATCATGTGCTGCAATACACGATTATATATACGGCCAAATGCATCCAGTCGTGCATAACCATATTTCACATGACTATGATTAACGGTGTTGTACAAATGAATCGTACCCGACCACTTTTTCAAATCGGCGACAACTTGATCTGCATTCTTATAGTTGTTTTCTAACGCCAGTACATTAGCGATAAATCGCTGCTGTTTTGCTGAATCAGTGAGGGTAGCCATCATCGACTTTTCGAGTTCGGCGAAAAATCCAGATATGTCCGACATGGCCGGACCACCGTCAATGCGAATCGCCTGACCTTTAAAATTAACTTGAGACGTATGGCAAGCTGCACAGGTAAAACCAACGTAATCCTTACCTTGATATTCGTCCTTAACAAAACCTACAGCCAAGCCATTGGGATTAAAGAATGTAGGCTTCTGTGGCAAGTAGCGATATTTATCCATATTCGCGTTATCGCGCAGCAAGCGCTGAGAACTAGACTCTTCTAACGAGAGATATAAATCATAAGGAAGTAAACCGGAGCCTTGGGTTGTGTTGTAGAACCAGAGGCTTTCTGATTCAGACCAACCTTGATCGAGATAAACAGGCGTAGAATAACTTTCACCAAACGCTCCATTCGCCATCGCAACAGCGCCGCGATCTGGATCATCATCCCAATGCTGATAAAGCTTGCCCAGTAGCAGCGAGATAGTCATCAAACCGATCACTGAACCAAGCAGACGCCATTTATATTTATATAACCAAACGATAATAGCGAAGAGCTTCTGGAACAAAGTAGCCATAATCTAATCCCTTAGATGATTGTTAAGGTTGGTATTCGCGGTACCGCAGCACGACAGACGAGATAAACCAACACAAAACACCAATATCTATTGCGCTGCAACCTCTAAAAAATGTTCACCACGACATTTTGGCGTAAACAAAGTTCCGATTGCATGGAATGAGACTGGTATTCATGCACTTACATAGAACACAGAAAAATATTTGCCACACTAGGCTGTTAGCCATGACACGCCAAAAACCACACATGGCGTGCTTGGCATCTTATTTTAGTATGTTTTGACTGATTCTTGAATCAACAAATCTGAGATATTAAATACCCTGCCCAAAGCGCTGCAACCAATCGCAGAAATCCGTTTCTGGGCGCAAGTTAAAATGCTCGCGGCTGGCAGCTAACACCGCCATCCGATCCAGACGAAAAATACGCGTATCTAGGCGTAAGTGATCCCAAGCAAACACATACCAAACCGGCCAGTTCAAAAATAGATAATGCGGCTCAATCGAACGTTCGCTGATTTCACCGTCCTCACGTTGATAACGAATAGACAACAGATTCTGATTGAAAAACGCCTCTAAGAACTCACGTCCCGGCGCGTTATCGGCCTGATACGTTTGCTGTACCGTATCCGACGCCGGATTCCCCACCCAAATACGGCGGCGTAATTGACTGAGTTGCGGTCTAGCCGCCTCGGGCAGCGCTGCCAATAATTTATGCTTAACCGAGCTCAACTGGGTTAACAACAAAGGCGACGGTAATTTCTCCATCACACTAAGCGCCAGCAACAAATCTAAAATCTCGCTGGGTTTTAAATTAATGCGGCCAATACCAAAACGCTTATGTAAACGCAGTCCACCACCACGCCCCGTATCGCTTTCAATCGGGTAGCCCTGCTCGCGCAGACGCGCAACGTCTCGCATCAAAGTACGCAGGCTAACGCCTAACTCCTCAGCAAGACGCTGTGCGGTGAACGATTCTTTCGTGCGCAACAACACCAGTAATTGCTGCAAACGATCTGATGGATGCAAATTTATCACTCCATAGTGTCATCAACTGTGCCATATCTTGTCATAGTTATAACCACACTGAGTACTCCTAACCACATTGATTAAACAAGGAGCAACCAATGCCAAACCAACAACAATCCAGCGCAAATCGCACCATCGAATGGGCGCCCTACACCCTGAAAGACGGTATCGATGAAAGTGATCTAATACAGGCAGCCACCGACGTTGAAACCCAATTTCTCAAACAACAACCCGGCTATTTGCAACGTCAACTACTAAAAGGTAAAGACAACCAATGGGTTGATCTGGTCTTTTGGCAGTCGGAGCAGGCCGCCGCCCAAGCAGGTCACAGCATTATGCAGTCACCTTTTTGCCTTAAATACTTCGCTATGATGCAAGAAATGGACGACCCCAATGCCGCACCACCGGCGCATTACCAAGTCATAAAACACTGGAATCTAACAAACTAGGTGAGAATTATGTTTATTGATCATATGGGCATTGCCGTTAGTAATTACCAACGAAGCAAAGAGTTTTATCTAAAAGCACTAAAGCCACTCGGCGCCGAACTCGTGCTCGAAGTACAAGGCTGGGGTGGTTTTGGCCAACAAGGAAAACCCGATTTTTGGCTAGGCGAAGGCGCAGCGGTTCACGCCCCTATGCACATTGCCTTTAAAGCCGAAAATCGCGAACAAGTGCGACAGTTTTACCAAGCCGCACTCGATGCCGGTGCGAAAGACAATGGCGCACCGGGCATTCGAGAAATCTACCACCCGAATTACTACGGTGCGTTTGTGTTAGATCCGGATGGGCATAATATTGAGGCGGTGTGTCATTTGCCGGAGTAGTTTTTAATTTTCGGTTTATTTTCCTGATTTAGCTCGGCTGCACGCCGAGCTTTTTTCTTTTATAACATGCAGATTTAACTCACCTATCATACCCTTCAGCCAGATGCTTATCTTTCAGCCGCACATAATTCCCTGCACCATAGGTAAAAAAACTGCGTTCTTTTTCGGTAATCGGGCGGACTTTTTTCGCTGGGGTGCCCATATACACAAAGCCGCTTTCGAGCACTTTACCCGGAGAAACAGTCGCTCCGGCGGCGACGATGACTTCGTCTTCGACAATTGCACCGTCCATAATCATGGATTTCATGCCGATTAATACGCGATTGCCGATGGTGCAGCCGTGCAACATGGCTTGGTGGCCGATGGTGACGTCGTCGCCGATAATCAGCGGATAGCCACCGGGGTTGTAGTCAGAAGCATGGGTGATGTGCAGCACCGAGCCGTCTTGTACGCTGGTGCGTGCGCCAATACGAATGTGATGCATGTCGCCGCGAATCACAGCCAACGGCCAGACTGAGCAGTCGTCGCCCAATTCTACGTCACCAATGATCACTGAGCTGCGATCGACAAAGACGCGTTCACCGAGTTTTGGGCTAATACCTTGATAAGTGCGCACGCTGGTGAGCAGTTTGCCGCTTTGATCGCTCATATTTCGCTCCGACTCTGGTTGTATTTTTAGTATTTGACCCAAATACTCTATCTATTGCCACCGCTTTGGAAGTTCTTCATGTCTAACCCTGTTTCTAGTGCTCATGCGTCATCCAATCCATTACTGCAAGAGCACGCCCTACCACCGTTTTCTGCGATCAAGCCGGAGCATGTTCTGCCTGCCATCGAGCAACGCCTAAACACCAACCGCGAGCGCATTAATAATTTGCTGCAAGGCCTTACTAACCCAACCTGGGAATCTTTGGTGCTGCCGTTAGAAGCCTGGAATGACGAACTTAGCCAAGCGTGGTCGCCGGTTGGCCATTTAAATGGGGTTAAAAACAGCGATGAGCTACGCGATGCTTACAACGCATGCTTACCGTTATGGAGCCAATATAGTACTGAAATCGGCCAAAATACCGAGTTGTTTAAAGCCTTCGAAGCACTGCGTAATAGCCCAGAGTTTGCCAACCTATCGAAAGCGCAACAAACCTCGATTGAACACGAACTGCGTGATTTCCGTTTGGCCGGTGTCGATTTATCCGGCGACAAGAAAACCCGTTATGGCGAGATTCAAAAGCGCTTATCCGAGCTGACCAGTAAATTTGGCGAGAACGTGTTAGACGCGACCCAAGCGTGGAGCAAGCAAATCACTGATGTCAGTGAACTGGCCGGTTTACCCGAAAGCGCGTTGGGTTTGTTGCAGCAGCAAGCACAACAACGCGACCTTGACGGCTATGTCATCACCCTCGACTTCCCGTCGTATATGCCAATTATGAGCTACGCCGATAACCGCGAGTTGCGCCAAGAGCTGTACACCGCGTTTGTTACGCGCGCTTCGGAGCAAGGCCCGAATGCCGGTGAGTTTGATAACAGCGCGGTAATGAACGAAATTCTCGATTTACGTTACGAACTCGCTACCTTGCTGGGCTTCGAAAACTACTCTGAATATTCAGTTGCCACTAAGATGGCAGGCTCTGCGCAAGAAGTGTTGGATTTCTTAGATGATTTAGCCACCAAAGCGAAACCGCAAGCCGAACGTGAATTTGCTGAACTCTCTGCCTATGCCGCCGAGACTTTGGGCTTAACGGAATTAAAACCTTGGGATATTACCTTCGCCTCCGAGAAGCTGCGCCAACAACGCTACAGCATCTCGCAAGAAGATATCCGCCCTTACCTACCGGTCGATACCGTCATCAAAGGCATGTTTGAAACGGTAACCCGTTTATACGGTATTGAATTTGTTGAGATTAAAGACTTCGATACCTATCACCCCGACGCCCGTTACTTTGAAGTACACAAAGACGGCGCAAAAATCGCCGCCTTTTATCTCGATTTATACGCCCGTGCTAAAAAGCGTGGTGGCGCATGGATGGACGATTGCCGTATTCGTCGTACTACCCAAGATGGCATACAAACCCCAGTTGCCTATTTGGTCTGCAATTTCTCGCCAGCAGTTGGCGACACACCAGCACTATTAACTCACGATGAATTAACCACGCTCTTCCACGAATTTGGTCATGGGTTACACCACATGATGACCGAAATCGACGTCGCTGGCGTTAGCGGTATTAACGGCGTTGCTTGGGATGCGGTTGAGCTGCCAAGCCAATTTATGGAGAACTGGTGCTACGAACCAGAAGCGCTCGCCTTTATTTCTGGCCATTACCAAACCGGCGAACCACTGCCACAAGAATTGCTAGATAAATTGCTGGCCGCGAAGAACTTCCAAAGTGCCATGATGACCATGCGCCAAATCGAGTTCTCGATTTTCGATATGCGTTTGCATCGCGAACATACCGCTGCTAACCCAGTGGATGCGGCAACCATTATTGCCGACGTGCGTAAGAGCGTTACTGTTGTACCAACGGTCGAGTTCAACCGTTTCCAGCACAGCTTTAGCCATATCTTTGCCGGTGGTTATGCCGCGGGTTATTACTCGTATAAATGGGCCGAAGTATTAAGTGCCGATGCATTTTCAAGTTTTGAAGAAGAAGGCATTTTCAACCGCGAAACCGGCGAACGCTTCTTGCGTGAAATTTTAAGCCAAGGCGGTAGTCGTGATGCTGCGGAGCTGTTCGAAAACTTCCGTGGCCGTGCACCATCGGTGGAGCCGCTACTGCGTCACTGCGGCATTTTGGGCGAGGAAGCAGCGTAATGACAAGCGTAAGAAAACGCCGCTTTATTGCTGGGGCCGTGTGCCCCAAATGCGCAGAAATGGATAAAACCGTGATGTTTACCAACGACGAAGGCGAAGAAGTTCGCGAATGCGTGAGTTGCGGTTATAGCCAAACCACCAGTGAACAGGCGGTCGAAGATCAAGCAAAAGAGATCGTTACCCGCGTCACGCCGGATGGCAAAGCCATTCTCGATGAAGGTGAGCAGCCGCTTAGGATTTTGGGACTAAGCCAGCCAAAAGACTAAAACTGTCGTTCATTTTTGGTGATTTTCACGCATTCTGTTAATGTCGCAGCATCATCGACACAGACAAGGACGCGCGTGAAAATCACCCTACCTGCCGCCGCAATCCTCTCAGCCTTGCTGTTACAACTATCCCCATCCGCCCAAGCGGATTATGTCTACGCCGACAATTTAAGCACAGAGCTGCCACCACCACGCGATGGCGTCGATACCAGCCTTTATACCGGCGTGTGGTTACTCAAGTTCAACGATGTAGGTACGTACGAGCGTTACAGCACCGATGGCAAGCGTACCGAGCTAGAAGTCAAAACGACGGGCTGGGTATACGATCGAATCTCGCCAACCGATGTAGAGGATGATAGTGGCAACGTCATTTCCGAAGATCATTCCAAGCCTAAATACCTGTCGTTATATTGCCTGCCATTTGATCACCTTGATGGCACAGCCACCGAGCCAGAAAGCTGGGACGGCAACCAATACACAACGACAAACCAATATTACAAGCCGATAGCTAAAGAGAGTAAAGCGACAGGATCACTCACAGTGATCGCTAAAGGAGACGGCACCTTAACCGCCAAAGGCGAGTATTCGCAGCACCCCGCAGGCTTTACCGGACGCTACAACGCCGACAATTTTATTGGCCATCGCCTGACTATTGAAGGGGTAAAAATCAGTGATACTGCCAGCCTAAGAGATAACCCCGATTTTGACAGCGATTTTTATAGTTGTGCCGGGTTTATGCAAAAAGAAACCAGCGAAGAGGGCAATCTACCAACGATAAGTACAGAGTTGTTAGGATTCAGTTTAAGAGATAACCAAAGCATCTCCGTAGCACCCTATTTTGATAATTACGATTTCCAAGTAACCATCAAAACACAAGGTTTAACCAGTAGTTCAGAAAACACATCCAGCTTAATTTTTAAATAAAATATTATTGTGGATTTGATCATGAGAACGACCAAGAAATTTTACGCTGCAACAGCATTTTCAACATTGCTGTTTTTAATCTGCTTATCTGGCTGTAGCAAAAAAGATAGCGACAGCAACCCCGACTTCAATCAAGATGTGCTATTTACCGATTACGGCACTTATGGTCGGACTATCTATTTTACCGATAATGAAGATCAACGATGGTGTTATTACGATATATTGTCGATCAATGATTCCAGTCAATTAACATTAGTGATCTCTGAGCCCATTTTAGATGAGTGCAATATAGATACTTCGATATATCTATCGATATTAGAAACAACAATAACTGGAGAAAGTAAATCTAAAGAAAAGCTGAAAATTTCGACAATAAAACCTTATTTTTACAACTCTGTATTCCCTAGCAATGGAGACTTCTCCGATGCCAACGAAGAATATCAATCTAAACTAGCCCCGCCGACACTTCAAATTATAAATTCAATGAGTAATTCTATTTTTGGCTCTAGCTTAAATAGTGCGATTGTAGATTTTACATTAAAGCAAGACTCGGCCAGTTATATCGCCAATATAATAAGTCCTTCCGATTATTTTTCCTTAAGAGATAGATCATATCCAGAGTCTGTTTTAGAATTATTCTCTATTTTTTTCTTGCTAGTTGATCTTCCTCCTTTAGATCAACCCTATCCAATTGTCGCAGCCGGTGACACGAGAGATGCACTGTACAGCGCGCATCCCTATCAAAAGCTAATCATTAGCGATGACAACCTTTACCCCATAGATCAGATCACCATTGATTAATAACCGTTACGTTGGATTTTTCATGAACAGAACTAAGGCTGGCCGCTTCCGTACTTTAGCCACCGTACTATTCACCGCCTTGACTCTATCGGGCTGTGATAAAAATAACAGCAGCAACCCCGACTTCAATCAAGATGTGCTATTTACTGATTATGGGACTTATGGTCGCACCGTCTATTTTACCGACGATGAAGGACAGCAATGGTGTTATTACGATGTATTAACAATCAATAATTCATCAGCATTAAAGTTAACGATTTCCTTGCCAATACAAGATGTATGCAATGCCGATAAGTCTCTTTATCTCAGAACGGATAAGTTACATATTACCGGTGAAAGCGTAGAAAATTCACAAATAGTGAGTGCGGATGGAGAGGTCAATAACACGAGAATATTTAACATAGCGACAACCGCTGGCAACACAAGCCAGAAATACTATACATATCCAAGTAATGGTAATTTTTCCGCGGACAATACAGAATATCAAGAGGCCAAAAAATCGGAACCAGGTAATCCTTTAGCCCCTCTTTTAATTATTGATGGTATAAGTAAAACCTCGGTCACAACACTGCGAATAATGAATAAAGATGATGACTATCTAGCCAATAGAGTCAGCTACATTGATTACATATATCTATATGAATTTTTAAATAGCGAAATGAGCATAGAGGTTATTTACACAATCTATTATAGTTTTTTAGATGCTTTCGGCATTCTTCCATACACCACCCCAAGTCCCGCCCTCGAAATTCCTTACCCTGTTGTTGGACTGCCTGACAATCGTGAAGATGTATACCGCGCTTCTCCGTATCAACGCCTAACACCTTCCGACGATGATCCATACCCGCTCATCCAAATAGCGACTGAATAAACTCAGTCGCTATTGTTAAACCGCTAAATCTTAGCTTTCCGCATTAAATCCATGCGCAGCCAACCAAGGGTCGAGCTTGCCCATCACCCGCTGTAAACCTTCCCCGACCACAAGCATATGATCCATATTCACTAAACCGATAAATTCGCTATTGGTGTAACGCGCTGCTGTGCGGCGGCTAATGGGGGTTCTAACAATTCGATCAGATTCACCCGCAATCACCAGTACCGGGCCTTTAATACGCTCGGGATACACTTTGCTGGCTTTGGTTTTATCTAAAAACCACATCGACATTTCAAAATAAGCGCGGCCAGATTCTGCTTTTAGTTGATCAAAGATCTCAGCCATTAATGGCTTAGGGGTTAAATGCCCCGTACCCCAAACAAAGGTTTCCCACTCTGGGATCAAGGGCTTGCGCCAAAACGCCCAACGCGCAAAGTGATGTTGGAAGATTCTCAGCATGCTGGGATACATTGCGAACATACTGGCAGCGGGCGCGGGCGAGAGCAGCACTAGGCCCGCGTGTTCGACTCGTTGCGCGACAAGCTGCGCGATCAAGCCCCCCATCGACCAACCGATGATAATCGGTGGTTTCTCTAAGGTCTCAATCAACTCGACAAAATCATCGGCGTAGTCCGTTAAGCTAACCTCGGCCATTTTGCGCGAGCCTTCCAATATGGGTAGGTCGTGATAACGCAGTGGCGGCGCATACACGTCAAAACCGCGCTGCTCCAACTCAGCCTTCATGGCATCCCAAGCTTCGGGATAACAAAATGTACCAGCTACTAACACGACGGGCTGCTTTCCAGAAGCACTCATGAGGATGTCTCCTTGTTGTGAATAATGATCTATAAATACCTATTCATTAAGCTCACAAGATAGCGAAAATTGAATTCAGCCGATACACTCGATGGTGTTCACATGGAGATCGTTCGTGAAGTTCGCCCCCTTACTATCACTACTATTGCTAACAAGCCTAGGCATTACAGGCTGTGCTTCCTATGGTGCAGGTATTCAAGGCGCATTAACGAAGGCTGAACAAGGCGACTATGCTGGCTCCGAAGCCATTATTACTAGCAGCCTAACTCCCGACGGTAATGATCGTCTCTTGTATCACCTCGAGCTGGGGGTGCTTAAGCATCTACAAGGTGACTATGCCGCCAGTAACGACTTACTTGAACGCGCTGCACAAATTAGCGAAAGCCTCGATACCATCAGCGTTTCTAACTCGTTTTATACGCTAATGACCAATCCGCGCCAGGGCCCTTATGGCGGTGCCGACTACGAAAAAGTATTAATCAATTACTACAAGGCACTGAACTACTTTGGTTTGGCGCAGTTAGCACTTACTCGCAACGAACGTCTCGATGCTATTGAGGGCGCACGCATCGAAGCGCGACGCCTGATTATTCGTTTAAACGACCTCAAGACTCGTTTAGGGACGTATCAGCAAGCCAGCGATGCCAAAGAACAAACCTTTAATCAACTCATGCGTATATTCGAACTGCTACTCGGTAACTGGGTAAATAACGACGATTTTCTCTACCGTGATGATGCGTTGGCGCACTATTTATCGGGTTTGAGTTTTGAAATGAATGGCGAGTACGACGATGCACGTATTAGCTATCAAACCGCAGCAACGAGTTACGGTACCGGCTATGCCAAGCAATTCCGCCTAGCGGATGGCATGGAAGAACAGGCTTGGTTCGACACCGTGCGTATGATGCGCACCGCAGGCGGTTACGATAATGAATGGCGTCAGCTCGCCAAAAAACACTTATCAAAAGTACGCCAGAACGAGCTAAATACACTCGATGGCAAAGCGCAACTCATTGTCATCGAACATAAAGGCTTAGTGTCTCAACGCAAAGAAATGAGCTTGGAGTTATCGGTTAATCCAAACCTTAAGTCACTCAATATTCGGCCCTATTTTATCGGCTATGAAGCCGATCAGCTGGCCTGGTTTTGGTTGCTCTATGCCGACAAGAGCGTATACCAATTAGTCACTGCCTATCTAAACGCAGTACGTAACAACGAACTGCGCTTATTTACCAAAACCGTTGCGCTCGGTCCCTTGTACCGCGAAGCAGAGAATATTGGCTTAACCCAAGCAGTGGGCAACTCGATGCGTATTACCGTGCCCTATTATTCGCCGCCGCAGATACTCGGTAGCACGCGGTTAAGCAGCGATGGAGCATCGTGGACCATGTTAGAAGCCGCCAGTCCTGAGCAAATGGCGGTACAAGAGCAAATTGTACGTTCAGGCAAAGATATTCAGTTAGCGCTGGCGCGTTCGGCATTGAAAGCCATTACAGCAGCATCTATCGGCAACGGCGATAGTTCGGGGTTTTTAGCGTTTGCAGGGAAATTAGCGGCACAGCTAACCGACGCCGCCGAGACCCGTAGCTGGTTACTACTACCAGCCAATATTCGTGTTAGCCGCGTTTTTTTAGAACCCGGAGAACACCAAGTTAGCCTCGATTCTGACATCAAAAACGGGCAACATTATCGCGACAGCAAACGCTTCACCTTAAAGCCGGGCGATATTGAACTTTGGCAGGTGCGCTCAATGGCCGCCAGTACAGGCTCTACGGCTGTACCAACGCCAGAAACAAACACCGCAAAACCACCGCAACGAACTGTCTCAGACGGCGCCGCTGAACCGGCACCAACAAATGATGACAAAGCTATTGTGAGTGAAAAGAAACCAACCAGATCATTGCCATCAAAGGAATAATGTCATGCTAAAACGTCTTTCAATCGTTACTGCCGCAACCGTTATCGGCGCGTCCGTATTTATGAGTGGCTGCGCCACTAAAGTATCTCGTGTTGATACCAGTGAAGAGATCGCTCTGTCGGATCGCTGGAACGCCAAAGACTCTGAACTGGTGGCCAATGAAATGATCACCGACATGATGGCCTTCCCCTGGGCACGTGATTTTGAAATGAGTAATAACCGTCGTCCGACCGTGATTATTCAGCGTATTAGCAATAAATCATCCGAACATATTGCCATCGACACCTTTGTAAACGACATCAAACGCGCCGTCATTCGTTCTGGTAAAGCAGGCTTTGTGGCCGGTGGTGAAGAACGCACAGAGTTACGTGAAGAACGTAAAGATCAAGAGCTAAACTCTGCCGATGCCAAACAGCAAGGCCAAGAAAAAGCCGCTGATTTCGCCCTGTCTGGCAGCATCAACTCCATCGTCGATGAAGTGGGTAAAAAGCGTGTCACTTTCTATCAAGTCGATATGAAACTGATCGATATGGAATCCAACCTCGAAGTGTGGAACGGCCAGAAGAAGATCCAGAAACTTCAGGAAAAATCGAAATTCGGACTCTAAACCATGACGCTTCCACATCCTGTTAAATGCCATGCATTGTGCATGGCCTTAGCTGTATCAGGACTGCTGCTAAACGGCTGCGCGACCAATAAGTCGGACACCAGCGTTGTTCCCGAAGATCATATCCAAGCCAACAGCCTACCGGCGTGGACGACCCAGCCACCGCAGCGTAGCGGTATGGCTTATGGTATCGGCAGCATGGAAATCTACGGAAATCCGACGCAAGCGGTGCAACGAGCGGGTGAGCTTGCTCGGGCCGACTTGGTTAGCCAACTTAAGGTGACAGTCAGTGGCCAAAACACCAACGACACGACGGAATTTCGCTTAAATGGCGAATCCACTCGCGTGCAGCAAACGCTAAGTCAGGTGGTAAAAAGTCAAATTCCAAAAGCCGAGTTGGATGAAGTTGCGATTGTAAAAACCTACGTCGACGACAAGTATGCCTACGCACTGGCAGAGCTCGATCGCGTAGCGGCAGCGGCGCGCATTAAACAACAGATCAGTGATGTTGAAGTAAAACTCAATGCCATGGCGGCAACGCCACTAGCCAACGGCAGCAGATTAGAGCAACTACAACAGCGACTACCTGCGCTCACCGAATTTGCTATGCGTGCGCAATTAGCCGATCAGTACGCACTGATTAGCCCAGAACGCCGTCGTCCCGCATTAAATGCTGGATTGGCCGCTTATCGCGATGCCATTTTAAATGCTTTAAAAGAACTGCAAGTACATCTCGTACTTTTGGATGATGGCGCAAGAATTATGCGTGGCGGCTTGATAGAAGCCCTGACCACACAAGGATTACGTTTAAACGACAGTGCCGATGCTGACTTAACCTTTGAAGTAAGTGCGCAATTAGATACTCGTGAACAAGAGGGTAACCAATACGTATTTGCTAACAGTCGTGTGATCTTGCGTGACGATCAAGGAAAGGTCATTAGTACCTTTAGCAAGCAAGCAAAAGGAGTATCTGGGATTAAACAACTGGCACTACAAAAAGCGTCAGAAAAAGTGGCGGATTTATTAGCTGACGAGTTAGCGCAGAGCTTAGTCACTCGTTTACGCTAATTCAGCTTAAAGTAACGAAAAGCCCCCTCAGGACTCAACCGCCTGAGGGGGCTTTTTTATTAACTTGCAGGACTTTCAGTAACCGTATTTTTGGTTGGAAATGAGTACTTCCAAATACGCTGTAACACAGTCACATATTGGCTAAGGAATGATCCCGAATTGTACGGAATATTGTGTTCCGCACAGACTTGGCGAACTTGCTTGGCCATTACACGATAACGATGAGCGGGTACATCTGGGTATAAATGGTGCTCAATCTGGCAGCTTAGATGCCCCGTCAATATATGAAACCAAACTGGCCCTTCCATATTCGATGATCCCAGTATTTGACGATAATACCACTGTCCTCTAGTTTCATTTTCGCAGTCCGCCTCATTAAAGGTATGAACATCCTCAGTAAAATGACCACAAAAAATAATCGTAGACGTCCATATATTGCGGATAAGATTGGCAATAGCATTACCTACCAGTACTGCCAGAATCATTGGCGCACCGGCAATTAATCCTGCAACTAACGGAAAGAACACATAGTCTTTAAATGTCGATTTACGAATCTTTTGAAAAAAGTCGTTCTTTAATTGATTGCGTGAAATCGGTAATTTACTGTCTTTTTTTGGCTTACCAACAAAAATTCGTTCACCTGCAACTTCATGATAAGCAACACCCCACTGAAATAACAAACTCAGCGCGGCATAAGAAAATATCTGCCAACGATTTTTAGGGCGCCACGGCAAGTCATCACTTAAGCGCAATACGCCGTAACCAAAATCCCGGTCTTTACCGATAATATTGGTGTAAGTGTGATGCTCAAAATTGTGCACCCGCTTCCAAGAATCAGCATCGCCGACGATATCCCATTCAAAGCGTCGCGAATTGATGTGTGGGTCATTCATCCAATCGTATTGACCATGCATAACGTTATGGCCAATTTCCATATTATCGAGAATCTTGGCCAAGCCTAATAAGGCAACGCCTAACAGCCACCACACAGGCGAGAAAAATCCCAACACCATGATCACTCGCCCTAAGAGGGCGCTCGCTCGTTGAACTCTTATAACACGGCGAATGTAATCCGCATCCTGCTGACCCACTTCACTCATAGCATTTTCACGGATCGTATTTAACTGGCGTTCGAATGACAACAAAGTGTCAGGTGACGGGTACCCTTGGCGAATCATGATTGCTCCCTAATAAGCGGCTTAGTGCTTTAGGCCAGCAGTTTTTACTTTACGCTCGGGATTGTCCAACATCGATTTTCTAGCGGGTTTTAACACCACTTATGATCAACGCAACAAACGGAGAGCCTTTCAACGCCAATGAAATTCAAAAAAGTCATAAATAACAATTAGTTACGACATACCAACTAGGTTTAAAAATTAACTTACAGGCAAGTATTTGTATTCATTAGTGAATTCAAGGCACTTATATTATGATAATTATATTGGTATTAACATACCAAATTTCACAAGCGTCTCTAACTTACAGAACCGATTTAAATGTTTTTCTGAATCTCTTTCATCAAAATCATAATGTCTATCGGCTTAGATATATGCCCCTGCATGCCAATAGCGAGACAATTATCCACATCTATATCCAACGCATTGGCAGTCATAGCAAGTATTGGCATATCTGCATATTTAGGATTTTGACGAATACGTTCGGTTGCTTCGAAGCCATCCATAACAGGCATTTGAATGTCCATCAGCACAACATCGAAAGCACCGTGACGCTCGAGCATCTCCAGAGCCACCTTACCGTTATCAGCGACACTGACAATAGCACCAAACTCTTGGAGTATTTCCTGCGCCAGAATCTGATTTATTACAACATCTTCCACAAGTAAAATTCGAATATTCTTTAACGGCGTACTGTTTCCACTATTGGCATTACTGACCACTAGAACATCGTCAATACTAGAAGGATCACCCAACATTTCCGCATGATCCAATAACACATCCGATTGAGTAATGAGTTGAGAACCCTTGACCTCTGGTAATTTTAGGCGCGTAAAAAATTCACTTCCTACTCCGGCCGTACTTCTCACTTTAATCTCGCCACCCATCGCAAGCGCCAACTCGCGACTAATACTAAGGCCCAGCCCAGTTCCTCCAAAACGCCGGCTGGTCGAAGTGTCTGCTTGTTTAAAGACTTCGAATATTTGCTCAAGCTGATGTTTTGGAATACCAATGCCAGTATCACGCACGCTAATCGTTAAAATACTGTGAGAGCAATCGTATTGAAGGTGCACATAAACACCACCTTTCTCAGTGAATTTAAAAGCATTGCTTAACAAATTCAAACAGATCTGCTCGACGCGCAAACCATCTCCGATCAAGTAGCCCGGAATCTCTCCAGAAATATTGAATTCAAAATCCAAATTCTTATTTGAGGCTTGCAAAGAAAATAGTGCATTTAATTTATTGATAAGCTCTAACAAAGAAAAATCTTCACTATTAAGTTCCAACTTTCCTGATTCTATTTTCGCATAATCTAACGATTGATTAATCAGTGACAAAAGAGTCGTTGATGAAAGAGCAGATTTATTTAAATAGTCGCGTTGCTTCGGACTTAGCGGCGTACGTAAACAAAGGTTAACGAAGCCAATAATGGCATTCAACGGAGTGCGCAACTCATGGCTCATATTCGATAGGAACTCAGACTTAGCCCTATTGGCGGCATTAGCTTCGTCCATCGCAAGCTTAAGATCATGAGTACGTCGATCAACCAGCCGCTGTACATGTTCGACAGAGCCGGTTATTAACAATAGAAAAATTTGAAATAAAGCAATTAACAAAAAACCACCGGTCAAAATAACATAACTACTCCAATCAAGACCGCCAAAATTGAAATTTTCATTTGCATAAATTTCAATGCGATACCTTCGCTCACCGAATTCGGTGTAATAATTCTCTGGTTCAAAACCTGCTAAAGAATTATCGCTAGACTCAAATAGAGAAATGGGATTATTCAGGTCAGTTTCATCGTATATATTAAATGACAAGTTACGACTATCAGCATCTGATGAGACGCTCCCTAACATTCCATCTAGACGCAATATCCCACTAACAAATCCTGCAAATTTATGATTGGATGTATCATCAAGAAATACCGGCAAATATAAAATAACTGCTTTTAATTTTTCTTTTTCTTGCGCTAGCATGATTGGCGCAGTAGCTACAGCTCTACGCAGTTCTTTCGCTTTTGTTAATGCTTCCTTTCGTGCAGAGTTAGCTAATAAATCTAATCCAAACGCCTTTTTGTTGCGTTGAAATGGATAAATATAAAGCACTGGAGCATATTCATTTCTAATTTTAGCTGGAATCAATGTGCCGTCTGAAGAGAATTCAGTAATGTGGAAGTCTGGAAATCCTTCTTTTTTTAATTTAATTTCCGTTTCCAGTCGTTGGGCATGATCAATGATTGGAGTCCAACCCAATCCATAAAACACTTGGTCTGAATCTAGAATCACTGCAGAAAACTGATCAAATTCAGTACGCGACACAGAATTAGACGCGTTAAAAAATGCCGAATATGCGACCAATTTGTTTTCCGATATTCTAAGTCGTTCTTGCAGCCGTTGAGAAAACTCATCGGTGTGAGAGCGAATAATCAAATTGTGTTCTTGATCGGTATAATTGATCGATTTTAAAAATAAGGCATACACTATGATGAGCATAGTGAAAGAAGGGACCACGATTTGAAGTTTACGAACTAGATTAAACCGTCTTTCCTGATCAGCTAATACAAGTAAAAGTGGTGTAACAATTAACACACCAATAGAGTCACCAGTCCACCAAGTTATCCAAGTGAACCACATCGCGGCTACAGGAATAAATCCCGCGAGTAATAGACTCATAGCACCGATTGAACTTGCTATCATGCACCCCAACATGATGACTAAGATCACAAAACGTAAAATTCGCGTAGGTGAATCTAAGAACTCGACACGCCCTATAAAGCGTGAAAATAACACACACCCAACCCCAGCTTGTAGCATGGCACCGAAGGCAATTAACAACGCTGGAAGAATCGTCCCAGGCACTATATTTTCATAGCCGCCACTGGATATGCCCAGGTTAATAACAAATGAGCCAACACCTAAGCCGAGCAGCGCTGGTAAACGCCTTAAAACAATAACAGAAGCTAAAGCTATACCTGCTGCAGGCCATACTGCAGAGGCAAACCCAGGAGGAATAGCGAGCTCTAGCCCTATGCGTCCAGCGACGAAATAGCCGATTGCTGCGAGGATAAAATGAAGGAAATTCCTCTGCATTTACGAGGTCCGATGATGACTATACTTGCAGTATAGACACCATAGAAGATCTAGCGACCTCGTACTTAAGCCATATTTAGATCCCCTTTCTGGCACCTAATAATGAAAAAACCCGGTCTAAGCCGGGTTTTATTCGTATCACCAGATTACCTAAACATCAGCGACCATAACGCTCACGCAGGGCATTGATACGTGCATCTAGTGGTGGATGAGTTGAGAACAGTGCGGAAAACTTGCCTTCACCTCGAATACCAAAAGCCACCAGCTCGCCATTCAATTCGCTTGGCTGCTCATAGGTTTCTTTCAAGCGCATCAAGGCTGCAGCCATAGCTTGCGGGCTAACGAGTTCAGCACCGGCTTGATCGGCACGAAATTCGCGACGGCGACTAAACCAAGCAACGATGGTGGATGCCAGTATACCCAAGACAATTTCGGCGATGATCGTGGTTACAAAGAAGGCGATGCCTGGGCCGTTCTCATTCTTAAATACGGCTTTATCAACAAAGTTACCGATAATCCGCGCGAAGAACATCACAAAGGCGTTAACCACCCCTTGAATCAAAGCCAGTGTAATCATATCGCCATTAGCAACGTGACCAATTTCATGCCCCAACACGGCTTTCACTTCTTCTTTTTCCATACGCTGTAGCAAGCCAGTAGACACGGCGACCAAGGCGTTGTTGCGGTTCCAACCGGTAGCAAACGCATTGGGAGCGGATGATTCAAAAATACCAACCTCTGGCATGCCAATACCGGCCTTATCCGCCAGTTCTTTTACCGTACTAACCAGCCACTGTTCGCCGGAATTGTGGGGTTGATCGATGATTTGGACACGCATTCCCCACTTAGCCATTACCTTAGATAGCAGCAAAGATATAACGGAGCCAACCATACCGAACACAAGACAGAAGGCTAAAAGATTGCCTAAGTCCATGCCGGAACCACTGGAATTAAGATAACTCCCCACACCTAACAGCGAGAGAGTAATGCTGGCCACAAACACAACCGCTAAGTTAGTGGCTAAGAATAAAACGATACGCAACATGGTTGCTTCTCCCGTCATGCGACATTAGTTAAAAATCAGTTTTACTATGATGGCTTAAATGGTGGTTTTTATCCCGAGATTCAAGCTTTTTAAAGTGTAAAAAAACGTGATGAAAGCGCGTGTTCTTAATGCACTAAATCCAGTATCATGCGGGCACGAACCCAGGGGGTGGTGGCGGAATCTGATTCCAACGCCTGAGATGCACTAGCGAACCCCTAGAACCTGATCCGGTTAGTACCGGCGTAGGAATGGGGAGTAAGCTTGCTTACTCACACTTCGCTTGTTGGCGTGGCTGCTTTAGTTTAATCACTGACACCGCCCGCCCCTACGCAGACGCCGGGTCTCCCTTGTTTTATTAAAAGGAAAGACCCAATGAATACCCGCCAGAACGCACAGTTATCACTACTCATACTAGCCATTGCTGGCACAACGAGTACTTATGCAGACGATGTCCAATTAGACACCGTCGTGGTGGAAGCCGATTTCCGCCAAACCGATGTACAACAAATCCCAGAAGCCGTTACCGTTGTCGGCAGCAAGCAAATAGAAGCACGCTCTGCCGAGCATCTAGAACAAGTATTAAGCTTTGCACCAAACGTAAACTTCTCTTCGGGCGCATCCCGTGGCCGCTATTTTCAAATTCGCGGTATTGGGGAGCGCAGTCAATTCGTTGATCCAGTCAATCCATCTGTGGGTTTAATGATCGACGGTATCGATATGACCGGCCTAGGTGCTGCCGCTACTCTGTTTGACGTACAACAAGTGGAAGTGCTGCGCGGCCCCCAAGGTACGCGCTTTGGTGCTAACGCCCTCGCTGGCATGATTAATGTTCGTAGCAACGACCCAAGCAAAGAATCAGAAGGCTATATCAAGGCACGCGCCGGGAACTACGACAGTTATGGTTTGGGCGGTGCGGTATCTGGCGGCTTGGCCGATAACCTGCAAGGCCGACTGGCAGTGCAAGGCTTCCAGTCCGACGGCTACCTCGACAATACCTATCTCAACCGAGACGACACTAATAAACTCGATGAAATCATCGCCCGCGGTAAATTGGCCTATCAACTCAACAACGATACCGATCTCGGTTTAACCTACCTCTATGCTGATATCGACAATGGCTACGATGCATTTAGCTTAGATAAAAATCGCAACACTTTATCTGACCAACCCGGACGTGATAGCCAAGATACTCAAGCGGTCGCGCTAACCGTGGATTCACGTCTGAACAATGACGTGCAACTGCAAGCGGAATTAACTGGCAGTTGGAACGATAGCGAATACAGTTACGACGAAGACTGGGCTTACGTCGGTATTGCTCCTGATTCTGAGTACAGCTCATTCGACCAGTACCTGCGCAACTATCAACGCACCTCGGCTGATATTCGTCTGCTGTCTGGTCCAACAGGGCGTGTTATTAATAACAGCAGCGATTGGGTGGCTGGCATCTATGTCATGCAACGCAATGAAGATCTAAAGCGCAATTACACCTATTTAAGTGCTCCATTTACCAGTTCGCTGGAAAGCCAAGCGGTCGCGTTTTATGGCGAGTTAAGTTCAGACGTATCCGTAAGCACGCGCATTATTAGCGGCCTACGGTTTGAACATTGGGAGAACGATTACCAAGACAACAATGGTATTAACGGCAATACCGCCGAAGGTTTAATTGGTGGCAAGATCACTATTGAAACTTTGTTAAGCCCAAGCCAAATGCTCTACGGTTCATTGGCTCGCGGTTACAAAGCCGGCGGTATCAATACTGACCCCGATATCTCAGAAGACAATCGAGAATTTGATACTGAATTCAACAACACAGCGGAAGTGGGCTTAAAATCGAGCTTACTAGATGACGAGTTAACGACTCGAATTGCGGCTTTTTATATTCAACGTAAAAACCAACAAGTTAAAAGCTCTTATGCCATTCAAAACGATGACAATAGTCTGACCTTTCAAGATTATTTAGCCAACGCCGCCGAAGGACGCAACTATGGGTTCGAACTCGAAAGCGATTGGAATATCACTCCTTCATTAAATTGGGCTGTCAGCTATGGCTACTTAAAAACAGAGTTTATTGACTACCACTATCAAACCGATGATGGCGAAGTTAATAAAGATGGTCGCGCTCAAGCACATGCACCAGAAAATAGCCTAGCAACTTCGTTAACGACCCGACTGTTAAATGGCTTAAGTCTACGAATTGAGAGCGAAGCAAAAGACACTTTTTACTTCTCGGATAGTCATGACGAGAAATCAAAAGCCTACGTGTTATGGCATGCACGTCTTGCCTACGACAGCAACAATTACGCTGTTGCCCTTTATGGCCGCAACCTAACCAATCGCGATTACGAAGTTCGCGGCTTTGGTGGTTTTGGTAATGACCCGCGTAATGGTTATGCCAATGATCGCTACGTGCAATACGCCGAACCGCGCTTAGTCGGCATTGAAGGTACGTATCGTTTCTAAAAATGGCGAACCATAAGTTGGGCTAAGCGCAGCGATGCCCAACATTTAGCAAAGATTGAGGAGCACATGATGGAAATATCGGTAGAAATTAGTAAATACCCACTCGCAGATGATTATATCCCTGCGATCAAAACCTTTATCGAACGCCTCAACGCCATCGACGGTTTAACCGTGGTTACCAATACTATGAGCACACAAGTGTTCGGTGATCACGACTTAGTGATGAACACCTTGCGCGATGAAATGAAATTAAGCTGGGAAACGTTCGGCAAAGCGATTTTTGTCTGCAAATTTATTGGGGTGAATTTAGATCCAGCGCTGAACCCGCACGGATAAGGTATGCCTTTGGCTTGATGCGCGGCGGGCATCTGTACCGGTTGTGCCGGTGATCTGAAGCACAGCTCTAATTTTGGAATTATGTCTTGGCTTGATGCGCAGCGGGCATCTGTGCCATGGATGGCACAGCTGAGCATACAAGGATGTACTTGCTGCGTCCCGCCTAGCACCAACCAAGGCATTGATACCTAGAGCTAATGCCTTGTATCGACCAACACAGAATCAACGCAACACACAAAAGGATACCAACATGCTCGACACCATCATCGCAGGCGCACTCAACTACGCGCAGACTATGAGCCATTGGGAAACCATCGCAGTTATCCTCGGTGTCGCCTATTTGTTGCTGGCAATGAAACAAAGCCAGTGGTGTTGGTATGCAGCCTTTGGCAGCACCGCCATATTTAGCTGGTTATTTTTTGATGTTAGCCTGCTGATGGAATCCGCATTAAATGTGTACTACCTTGCCATGGCGATTTATGGATGGGTTGCGTGGCATAAAGGTGCCCATTCAGAGAATGAATCACTAAAGATACAAAGCTGGACCATGAACCAACATGCGCTTGCGATTTTCTCCGTCCTTACGATTAGTCTCTGTAGCGGTTATTTATTGAGTGAAAACACCAGTGCAATCATGCCGTATTTAGATTCATTCACAACATGGGGCGCAATACTCACCACTTGGATGGTGACGCGCAAAGTTCTAGAGAATTGGCTTTATTGGCTAGTAATCGATGGCGCAGCTATCGTGTTATATATTGATCGTGAATTGTATCTCACAGCATTGTTAATGGCCCTGTACCTACTGCTAGCCACTATAGGCTGGTTTATTTGGCGCAAACAATTTAACCAGCAAACAAACGACGACTCGAATTTAGCAACGGTAAACTAATGATCCGAAACACCGGCGACGAGGCACTACAAACGATTTTAAATGACTGGCAAGACTGGGCGTTTTGTCGCTATCAGCCTTCGTTGGCACAGGTTGCTCCTATCATCGGAGGACTGACCAACCACTGTTACCGCTTACGCCTTGCTGAAGGCGATTATGTTTTGCGTATAGAAGGAAAAAACTCGCGAGCGTTAGACATTGATCGCGAACAAGAATACTGCATCCATAAACTTGTTGCCGCCGCCGGCTTAACGCCACCTGTGGTCTTTCGCTCCAACCCCGAATCTACGAACTATTGGCTGAGGCCTTATGTAGAAGGCACACCATTGAACGAGGCTGATCTAAAACCTGCAATGGTTGTCCGTTTAGCGCAGTACTTAAAGCGATTACATCAGCTGCCTGTCGATTCACATCTAAAGACCTTAGATATTACCGCTAAAGCAATACGCTACTGGCAAATAATCAATACCAGTAATCATGAGTTACTCACATTAAAATCCAAACTGCAAAAAGCGCTTGCGGGCATGCCATCCGAAGAACTTTGTTTAATCCACATGGACCCGACAAAGCCAAATTGGATACACACACCTGACGACAAGTTAGTGTTACTCGATTGGGAATACGCATGTCTCGGTCATCCGTTGTGGGATTTAGCAACACTACTTCAAGATGCCCACTTATCAACAGATGAAGAAAATGCACTAATAGCTGACTCACCGTTCTCGCAAGCTGAATGGTCATTTGCCAAGCGGCAGATAACTTATCTGACCGTACTTTGGTATCGTGCTCAGGATCTTAGTAGTGATGCAGACCTGACCCATCAGCTCCACGAACTCGACTTACACAAAGATACATAAGTCGCCAAAGTGTATCTTCGTGTAACCAATATCACCGACCATTTATGACTGAACAGCCTTTCACTACTTTCCAATAGGCAATTTGCGACGCTTAAATAGCGAACTTCCTCACAGCTTAAGTCACAATAAAAGCCTAACCTCTTACTAAAGCGGTCAGAATTCCACCCTTCACAACTGAGTCAGGTGATTATGCTGAAACGTTACTATACGATTCTCGGTTTGCCGGAAGGAGCCGATAAAGAAGCCATCAAAAAGGCATTCAAACGCTTGGCTATGGCCTATCACCCTGATCGCAACGAAATACACAGTGAAAGCGCTCATCTACTATTTCAAGATATCTGCCGTGCTTATCAGTTCCTGCTCGATCAACCGGAAAAAGACGTACCAGCAGGACAGCCGAATGAAGGCGACGATGCGCCTCTGGTCAGCACCATCGAACCACACAAAGAGTTAAATACCTCGCAAGAACGACGCTCAACAGGCAGACGCTCACCAAACGACCGACGTTTTGAACTTGTGTTAGAAGGGCACTACAAAGGCACGAGTATTAAAGAACATATATAACAGACCTTTCACGCCACTTGGTTAGCGTCCTTACGGGCCAATCCTGTCATTCTGGCGGGTAAGGTTTACGCTGTAATTTCCCCATATCTTATTTTGTTTGTATGATCTAAGAACTTATTCTAATTGTTCGACTAAACAATTAGGCCGGCCAGTAATCATTAATACAAAGTCTTATCGCAGGATGCAGATATGAAAGCGCCAAAACACAGTAAAACTATCACTGCTCTGATGCTCGCCATGAGCTTGAGTGGCTTTGCTGTGGCAGAAGATCGTATTCCTAAAACGAGCCTTGAAATTATTGCTCAAGCGCAAAAGGATTCGACGCGTCCAATTATTGAACACTGCATAGCTAACACACCTGAAATTTCCGACAATCTGCGCGATGAATACGCTCGTTATGAGCAAAAAATAGATTTAGCGATGGCTCCTATGCTGGCACGTGAAGCGGCCAAGCCACGACGCCAAGAGTCGCAAACAGCCCTCGCCGTGCTAGACGCAGGCCTGAAAGCGCAAACCCGAGTTAAACTCGATAAAATTCAAAACGCTGATACAACTATGTATTGCCGATGGTTAGTTAAACAATTAGCAACCGTTACAGTGGAATCGTTCCAAGAACAAATAGAAGCCGGCGTGGCGAAATATCGCCAAGTTGCCGACACAGAATAATCGTTATCCCACGCTATGAATGGTGCGATGCACAAAGGCTAACTTTGCACGTATCGCGTCACTGATCACAAACGGATAAGCATCTGGCAAGCCCATACTGCGATTGAGCGCATTCAGAACCACAGAAAAATAGATCCAATTACTAACAATATCTTCAATCGACGAATTTTTGCCGTAATACCGCTCTTCTTGCGGTAGCGTTATTTCTTTTGTGTCTATGACTGCAGCATTCTCAACTTCCGTAACAATACCGTAAGCTTGTGCCGTTTCTAGGGTGTCGAGCATATGTAGATAATGTGCCCAAGTTTCAGCCCAGTCTTCCCAGGGATGCATACTGGCATAACGACTAATAAATTCGCCCTTCCAGCTATCATCGTCATTACTACGTTTATAATGACGATCAAGCGCATCTTGGTACGACTCTCGTTCATCACCAAACACTTTACGATATTCACCCAATAGCACGGGGTGGCGGGCAATTAATACATCCCAATAATAATGCCCTATTTCATGACGAAAATGCCCAAGCAAAGTACGATATCCTTCGCCCATTGCTACTCGTGCAGCATGACGAGCAACATCATCCGCTTCGGCTAAATTAATCGTTATATTGCCGTTAGCATGACCCGTAAATACCGGCTCTTGATCTGCCAGAGGGCTATTAAAATGATCGCCCGCAGTTTTATCTGCCATAAAACTAAAACTTAAACCCGCTTCGGGTTCTTGCTCTCGATCTCGTATAGGTAAACCTAACGACTGCAAAGTAAATAATAACCGGCGTTTAGCCGTTTCTAATTTACGCCAAAGCGGCAAATGCTCTGGCACATCTAAATCGGGTACATTGCTATTAAAGTGACAAGCAAAACATAAGGCTTCGCCATTAGGTTGAACCTCATTGGCAAGCCGAATCATGCCATTACAGACCTGATGATGACGGTAGTTTTTGCATTGCTGATAACGGCTACCCCGGGCCATAAATACGCCCGACTCTTTTGTTTCATCAAAGCTCAGCATAGCGTTTTCTTTATAACAGTAGCCGCTAAGACGCTGACAGCTAAGGCATCGACTGCTTTCAAAAAATAAAGATTGCGTGGTGCCACAATCACATACAAAGCGTTTCATCTATTATTGATCCATATGATCGATATATTGAGAAGTTGAGTACTAGAAATAACGACAATTACTGTTGTTGCTGTTGCTGCTGTAATTTACGTCGATACTCGTCAGGATTTTTATCGGCTGGAAGTGTTCGCCCCTGCTGAGTAGCCAGACGTTGCGCCAATAAACGACTCAACCAAAACCGCAAGGCCGCGCCGCGCAGCAATAAAGGCCAAGCCATTTTTTCTTCCGTCGTAAAGGGCCGCACGGATTCATAACTTGCCAATAATGACGTTAGTCGAGCCTTATCCCAAATGCCATTTTTCTCGCGGCACCAATCATTCGCAACGATGGCTAAATCGTAAGCCAAGGCACCATCACAGGCGTTATACAAGTCTAAAATCGCTGTTAACTTGGTGCCCTGTTCGCTTATTAAAAACAAAGCATTGTCGTGAAATAAATCCGCATGAATCCAGCCATGAGGAAGCTGACACCACAAGGTTCGTCCATCTTTTTGAGCTTGTAGCTCAGCCTCAAGAAGCGCTTGGTCGGCGGGCGATAAGTTAGCCTTTAACTCTGGCGCAATCGCTAGCCACCAATCAAACCCGCGTTCATCGACACGACGCTGAGGTAGATCTTGAGCAGCAAGATGCAGTTGCGCTAAACCTCGACCAATTTCAGCGCAATGCTCTGACGTTAATTGGTCGGTGTGCGTACCGGGTAAACGTCGGCATAAGATTGCCGGCTTACCACTGAGTTCATGTAACCAAACACCCTGAATATCATCCAATGGCATGGGCACCGCTAATCCCGCTTGCCCTAAATGGCGCGCAAGACGCACAAAACTCGCAACCTCGTCTGCATTGTGATGCTCGAACAAGGTCAGTACAAATTCGTCACTCACAGTCTTTAGTAAATAATTGGTATTTTCGATACCGTCACTAATACCCTGCAGTGCGGTTAAGGGGCCGATTGCATACTGAGTTAAAAACGATGCGACCACATCGTCTGCGAGCTTTGTATAAACGGCCATAGAAAATTACCAGCGGAAAATAACCCATTTAGGAACGCGCATATCGGGATTGTCTTTACGCACAAAATCACCGCTTTCTTGTTGCGATGGCACGAGATAATAAGCTGGGCCAACCTTAGGCACGACTTTAATCTCACTAAGTTGTCCGTTAACTCGATATTCGTAATACGTATTATCACCATCATTGCGAATGGTGACCGTCTCACCTACCGGTTCTTCCGCGTACGCTAGGCTGCCTAACAATAACGCCGGAGCCAGAATTAATGCGGCCAGAAGTTGTGATGTCTTCATGTTAGACTGCGCCTCTATTTTAGTTGATCTAGTTTGGTTTAGTTGATCTAGTTTGGTTGATCTCGCAATGGTCGTATTCTGATTTTGACCATTGAGATTGGAATAATGTCCGGTTAGTGTACCCAAACCCTACTTCAGCGTCAGTTTTCGATTTGCTCAGGACCCCTGCTCATGTCATCAAACCCCGTGATTCTTGTAGATGGATCGTCGTATTTATTTCGTGCGTTTCACGCGATCCCCCTACTAACCAACTCCAAAGGTGTACACACCAACGCCATTAAAGGCGTGATCAGTATGATCAAGCGCCTAAATAAGGATTATCCCGAGTCACAGGTTATCGTGGTATTCGATGCCAAAGGCAAAACCTTCCGCAACGATATTTACAGCGAATACAAAGCACATCGCCCGCCAATGCCAGAAGAACTGCGCGAACAAATCCAGCCCATCCACGACATTATCCGTGCCATGGGCCTGCCTTTGTTGATTATCGACGGCGTTGAAGCCGACGACGTGATTGGTACGCTGGCCTCCCAAGCGGTGCAACATCAGCAAGATGTCGTGATCTCCACCGGCGATAAAGACATGGCGCAATTGGTTAATGAGCACGTCGCTCTGATCAATACCATGACCGATACCTTTATGGATATCGAAGGCGTAAAAACAAAGTTCGGCGTGCCGCCCGAACACATCATCGACTATCTGGCGCTGATGGGCGACAAAGTCGATAACATCCCTGGGGTACCGAAAGTCGGTGAAAAAACCGCCGTTGGCTTAGTCGCTGGTTTGGGCAGCTTAGAGGATATCTACGCCAATCTCGATAAAGTCGCGACCCTTGATTTCCGTGGTGCGAAAACCTTGGCGCCGAAGCTGGAAGAACATAAAGAGCAAGCTTTTCTATCGAAGGAACTGGCCACCATTAAGTGCGATGTTGAACTCGAATTTGCGCTGCCGGATTTCAAAAACAGCGACGAACACAAAGAAGATCTGCTCGCCCTGTATCGTGATTTAGAATTCAAAGCTTGGATCGCCGAACTCAGCAGTGATCCAGACCTTGATGTCACGACAACAAATGCAAAAAGTACGGCGAGCCGTGCCAGCAAAGGCAAACCAACCGAAGCCGCAGAGGTCATTACCGATGTCATGCCAGACGCGCTTGAAGGCCAATATGAAATTATCCTTGAGCAAGCCGCTTTAGATACTTGGATTGCCCAGCTAAAAGCCAGCTCACTGTTTGCCTTTGATACTGAAACCACCTCGCTTAACTATAAAGAAGCGGAAATTGTCGGCGTCTCTTTTGCCGTTGAGATCGGCAAAGCGGCATATGTGCCACTCGCCCATGACTACGACGACGCACCACAACAACTCGATCGCGCTGCAGTATTGGCACAGTTAAAACCGTTACTAGAAGATAAGAATCAAAAGAAAGTCGGCCAACACATAAAGTACGACGCTCATGTGCTCGCCAACTATGGCATCCAATTGCAAGGTGTTGAGTTTGATACGCAACTTGAGTCCTATGTGTTGGATTCGGTTGGCACCAAGCACGATATGGACAGCCTCTCACTCAAGTACCTTGGCCACAAAACCATTACTTACGAGGAAGTCGCAGGTAAAGGCGCCAAACAGATTGGCTTCAATGAAGTCACTATTAATGTCGCAGGACCCTACGCCGCTGAAGATGCCGATATCACTCTGCGCTTACACCAAGTGCTGTGGGCAAAACTGCAACAGCAGCCTAGTCTTGCCAAGGTATTCACCGACATCGAAATGCCCGTCATGCCCGTGCTGTGCGCCATGGAAGAAATCGGCACCATCATTGATGCCGATATGCTGCACGAGCAAAGCCAGCAAATAGAGCAACGCCTACAACAACTGGAACAAGAAGCACACAACTTAGCGGGCAAGGTTTTCAACCTTGGCTCGCCCAAGCAACTCGGCGTGATTTTGTTTGAGGAGCAGGGCTTGCCGGTCTTAAAGAAAACGCCTAAAGGCGCTCCTTCAACCGCTGAAGAAGTGCTGGCAGAACTGGCCGAAGACTACGAACTGCCGCGCGTCATTACCGAGCATCGTGGCTTAGCCAAATTAAAAAACACCTACACCGACAAACTGCCGATGATGGTGAATGCAAAAACAGGCCGCATTCATACATCGTATAACCAGACCATTGCTGCGACGGGGCGTTTATCGTCGACCGATCCCAATTTGCAGAACATTCCGATCCGTTCAGAAGAAGGTCGCCGCATCCGCCAAGCTTTTATCGCCGCACCCGGTTACAAGCTGGTGGCTGCCGACTACAGCCAAATCGAACTGCGCATCATGGCGCATCTGTCCGGTGATGAAGGCCTGCTTAGCGCTTTTGCAGAAGAGCGTGACGTTCACCGCGCCACAGCAGCCGAAGTATTTGGCGTCAATGAAGCAGAAGTGACCGACAATCAGCGTCGCAGCGCCAAAGCCATTAACTTTGGTTTGATTTATGGCATGTCTGCCTTCGGTTTAGCTAAGCAGTTAGGCATTGGCCGTGGTGAAGCTCAAGACTATGTGAACCTCTACTTCCAGCGCTATCCTGGGGTAAAAGACTACATGGACAACACCCGCGAGCAAGCCAAAGACCAAGGTTATGTTGAAACCATTTATGGCCGCCGCCTGTACTTACCTGACATCAAGGCCAGTAACGCCGCACGACGCCAACATGCCGAACGCACTGCAATTAATGCCCCTATGCAAGGCAGTGCCGCCGACATCATCAAGCGCGCCATGATTCGTGTCGCCGATTGGCTGCCCGACAGTGGCTTTGACGCGCGCATGCTGCTGCAAGTGCACGATGAATTGATTTTGGAAGTACGCGCCGATCAAGCGGAAGCCCTAGCGACCGAGCTGAAAACACAAATGCAGTGTGCCGCCGCGTTAAAGGTGCCGTTATTAGTAGAAGCAGGGATTGGCGATAACTGGGAACAGGCGCACTGATTAATAATCAATGCGCCCTTGAGATTGAGCGAATTACACCAGTAAAGGAATAATCTGCTCCATCATCCGCTCGGCATTGGCGGCAACCGTCAGTGCTGGGTTGGCAGCACCGGCAGCACCCGGAATTGAAGCGCCGTCAATCACGAATAGATTTTCAACGCCGTACACGCGGCCAGAGTAATCACAAGCAGAACCCATCGCAGCGCCGCCAAGAGGATGCCAAGTACCAAACGCACTGATGTCCACCAGCTCGCCGCCACCGGTTGCGATCATCTTCTCTGTGCTATGCAATATCGCCTGATGGGACGTATCGTTAGCGTCTTTATCCCAATTTAAACTCACCTTGTCGGTAAACTTGTTATAGGTTACTTGGCTGGTTTGATCCGGTATGCACATACCCATTTGTAACTGGGTAAATTCCTTCACAGCTGACGTTGGGGAATGCATAAAACCGGTGGGTTTGTATGGGTTTTCCATATCAAACGCGGCAATGGAAGGTGGCCCGCCTTGAATTGGCGCTGTCGAGGTATCAATATTTCGCCGCCCCATGAGTTCATCGCCATTAGTGCCCCATTTCGCACCAATACCCGCGTTATTTTTCAGGCCAGCAATTTCACCCAAGGCTTGAGCCTTCAATAGCAATCGCGTGGTATTCAAAGAGCCGGCACCCATGAATAAATACTCACATTCAATGATGTGCTTAGCGGTTATACGCCCCTCTTCGTTTAATACTTCGCAATGAATCTCGTAGCCGTTACTGCCCGGCTGCTGCACGATATTAGTCACATTATGCAAGGTTTTGATGGTGACATTACCCGTTGCTTCCGCATCGGCTAAGTAGTTTCGATCTAAGGTATTTTTAGCGCCACTGTTACAGCCAAATACGTACTCGCCAACGGAGGCAAACGGCGTACGAGTACCATTTAGCTCTTCACGAATCACATCCCAATCAAAGCTTACGTGACTGCGCACAACTTCTAAGCCAGCATCCTCAGCGCTTTTTATAAATTCACGTTTTGACGTGTAGTTCGGATGGTTGAGAACATCGTCCGGAATCGGACCACCACTAATACGAGCAAGTACGCGCGGGTAATAAATTTCATCCATATCGGTGTACGACAAAAACGGCAACGCCTGCTCAAAAATTTCACGCTTTGGCTGCAATAACACACCGCCATACACCACCGAGCCGCCACCGAGACAGGCACCACAGCCAACGGCGATGGATTTGTCGAAGTAGTACTGAATCATACCGACAGAACCTGGGATCAAAGAGCTAGGCTCCGACCACAGCACTCGGTCATCAACCTTCAGTTTCATTATGTCGCCATCCACGGTCGGATAGCTGTCTTCACCTTCATACTTCCAGTGCTTACCGCGTTCGATGAGCATGGTTTCAACACCAGCCTCAGCCAAACGTAAGGTTGCTACAGAACCACCGAAACCAGATCCAATAATCAGAGCACGAGTCGTTGAACGAGTTGTTTTGCGTAACCAACCAGCTTGCGCCATTGGCGACGCCGTAGCAGCGCTAGCGACCACCCCAGCAGCAGCCGAACTTTTAAGAAAATTACGACGATTGATTTTTTTCATTATTATAGCGTCCTAAACATAGCCCCCGAGTGTGTAGCCTCTCGAATCAAAGGGTCAAGGTGGACAGAAACATCGGCGCAAAAAGCAACAGAAAGGGAAGAGAGCAAACGACTTATTGTTCGACAAAAAGACCCAGTAGCCCTTGAGAGTGGGCAAACGACTTATTGTTCAACAAAAAAGACCCAGTAGCCCTTGAGAGTGGGCAAACGACTTATTGTTCAACAAAAAAGACCCAGTCGCCCTTGAGAGTGGGCAAACGACTTATTGTTCAACAAAAAAGACCCAGTCGCCCTTGAGAGTGGGCAAACGACTTATTGTTCAACAAAAAAGACCCAGTCGCCCTTGAGAGTGGGCAAACGACTTAT